>Ga0247763_1000012_pt1 | contig 68283 bp, 58 predicted proteins | sample UWRJL141409B4_FD_179926 | JGI IMG/M metagenome (GOLD analysis project Ga0247763, IMG submission 179926) | Plant litter microbial communities from Arlington Agricultural Research Station in Wisconsin, United States - UWRJ-L141-409B-4 | ecosystem: Environmental > Terrestrial > Plant litter >... | reverse complement strand
GGGCAGCGAGAAGACGGTTCTATCTATTGCCCCGTCTTCCCGCCTCCCTGTTCAAAAAACTTCGAGTCAGTGAACCCCGGGCGACTTTCGCTGAGGTAAAATGCCTCGAGCCAGTAGCAGCTCCGTCAAACGATCGGACTGTACCTTGAGCCAGCGCTCGTACACGTCGAGGAGCGAGCTGTCGTCGCGGACGGCGCGCGCCGAGAGCTCCTCTGCCACGTGGCTCAAGAGCTGCACGAACATCTCGAACTTGTGTGAGAGCTCCGTGAACACGTCGGGCCCGGAGGTATGCGCGCCGACGCTGCGCAACATCGATGCCGCGCCGCCGTAGGCCGTCGCGCCGAGGCCCTTCACGTAATAGGGAGCGAGGCCGCGGCGGGTGAGGTGATCGCCGAAGAAGCCGCTCACGTACAGCACGCCGTCACCCAGCAGCCGGAGCTTCTCGAAACGAGCGACGCCCTGGCTCTCCATGGCCTCTGCGAGCATCAGCGTGAAGGAGCTCTCTCCGATGACGTTGAGCGCGGAGGCATTGGGTTTGGCGGCCTCCGCCAGCAGCGCGACGACGTAGCTCGCGCCGGCTGTGCTCGGCTCGAATCCTCGGTTCTTTATCGCTTGAGAGAGCAGCTCGCGGAAGAAACCGTCGACATCCGGAGCCGTGGTGAAGGGACTGTTGGAGAGCAGGTCTTGCGGCATCAGTCCACCCCTCCGGGGCAGGAACCGTGCCGCGCCACTCGGCGGCAGAGCTCGTTCACGCTCTAATTGTTACGCATCCCGGCCGACGCTGCAAACCCCGAGGCGAGCATTTCCAGCCCGGCGGCCATCGACCGTCCGCCCGCGCCGAGCGCATTTTGCCCGGTGCGAGGCTCTTCTGGAGCACGGCTCGGCTTGGGGCAGGGGTGATCGCTCGGCTTTTTCGCGTCGCAGCGCTTCCGCGGCCGCGCTCTCCTTTTTGTTCGACGCGTCCCGCCGTGAAGAGGCTGTCGCGCCACGTCGCAGCATGGCTGGCGAGCGGCGAAACAGTTCCGAAAAAACGTCGACGTCGACGCGTGCAACACGCCTCAGTCGCTGCGCGCGACCTCGATGACCGGCTGCAGCCGATAGAATGCGCGCGCCGTATCGGCGAAGATCGCCTGTCGCGCGGGCTCGGGCAACGCGAGGCGCGCGAGGTTGTCTTCGAGCGCGCCGACCACGCGGTCGTAGCTACCGGCGAGCGTGCACACGGGCCAATCGCTGCCGAACATCGAGCGCTCGGGCCCGAAGCAAGCGAGCGCGTGCGCCACATAGGGAGCGAGATCGTTCGCCGTCCAGCGCTCGTGGTCCGCTTCGGTGATCATGCCGGACAGCTTGCAGTACACGTTGGGATGCTCGCTCACCCGTTGCATTGATTCCGCCCACGGCTCGCGCGCGCCGCGGGAGATGTCGGGCTTCGCGATGTGATCGATCACTGCGCGCAGCGCGGGGAACCGGGCGAGCACCTCGAGCGTCGCTGGGAGCTGGTGTGGCTTGATCAGGAAGTCGAAGCACACCTGCTGCTCTTCGAGCACACCGAAGGCGCTGCGTACGCGCGGGCGGCGCAGCCAGCCCGGATCGTCGATGTCCTGAATCATCGGGCGCACGCCGCGGAACTTCGGGTGTGCCGACCGCCGCGCGAGTTCGCGCCCGAAATCCGGGCTCTCCATATCCAACCACACCACCGCCCCCGCGATGAAGGCGTGGCGCTCGGCCAGTTCAAGTAGAAAGTCGGCTTCTGCCTCGTCTGTCGCAGCCTGGACCAGGACCGTTTGAGCGATTTCGTGGTGTGCCAAAATGGGCTCGAGCTCGGCGGGCAGCACGGGCCGCACGAGCCGGCGCGCCGCCTCGCCACGCAGGGGCTTCATCCAGGCGTATTCGACTCGATCGGGTAGCCAGAAATGCTGGTGGGCGTCGACTCGCATGTTCGTACCACCTCTCCGCCCGTCTCCCTAAATGTTCACTCGGAGCGGGTCGTACCTAGCGACAGTGGCACAAATCGCTGCAGCTCGTACGGCCGTTTCTTTTACGCTCGAGCGCTCCCACACGTTGGCGGGAAAAATAGCAAACTGGCTCATCGACTTCTGTCAGATGGCCATCGAAGATCTGGAGACGACGTCGCGGCTGCACATGGCGGCACATGAGCTCATCGAGAACGTGCTGAAGTACGGGAGCAGCCCAGAGGTGGGCCTCGAGTTCGAGCTCGAGCGCGGCGATACGCGCTCGATCGTTCGCCTCAGGACGCGCAACACGGCGGCACCCGAGCAGCTGCGCGAGGTGACACGTCGAGTGTCCGAGCTGAAGGCCGCCCCGGATCCGATAGCCTACTACGATCGGCTGATCCGCTCCACGGCGCCCGTGGCGGGCATGTCGGGCCTCGGCCTCGCGCGGATCCGCGCCGAGGCTGGTCTCGACGTCGACTGCTCGGTGGAAGGCCGAGAAGTGAGCATCGTGGTGCAAACGACCATGCGGAGTGATCGATGAACGCGCCTTTGGATCTGCCCTATGTCGAAGAGGAAGGCCTGACACTCGGGCCCGTACCAGGCGCGGTCGACCGCGTCCGGTTCGCTGGCACGGGTGAAGCCGAAGGCGCTGCGGTGCTCGACCGGTTTCTCGGGTTGTTGCACCAGCAGGTCCTGGCGCGCGAGTTGCCCGAGATCAGCATCGAGCTGGAGGCGCTCGAGTTCATCAACTCATCGTGCCTGAAGGCGATGGTGGCTTGGATCTACAAGGTGGATACCGAGGGGCGCCCATACAAGATCCGCCTGCTGCGCGACGCATCGCTGCACTGGCAGCGCACGAGCATCGCGACCCTCCAGCGCCTAGCGCCGGACGTGGTGATCATCCAGGAGAGGTAACGGCCGAGTAACGGACGAGCGACCTCCCGCCGGCGGGTGATGCGCGAGCCCGCTCGCGCCACACGGCTGGCGGCGACACAGGCTGACAGACCGTCGCGGCATCGACGGTGAGCCGTTCGCGCGCCCCGCGAAAGGGGGTCGACAGCGTCTGGGAATCGTGTCAGCCTGACCTCACAGGTTTCACCGTGCCCAAGGCTTTCAACGGATACTTTACCTATTGGCGCTACCCGCGTAGTGGCGGCCTAGGTCCGTTGTAGCTAAAAGCCCAGAATACGGCTCTCGCACCAACCCTCGGTCGTCATCGACCGGGGGTTTTTGCTTTTGTCCTCTATCTGGCGCGCGGGCCTCCTGGACCCGCGCCGGTGTCGCCGGATCCCCCAGCCCCCAGTCCAGCGAGAAACACATGTCCACCCAACCGATCCTCAGCAAGAACGCCGCCCTCTCCGCCCAGGCCCTGACTCTCCCCACCGTCGCCGTGGAAGCACCGGCACGGCTCGCGGCTCGCTTCCCGCTTTCGCGCGCGGCTGCTCGCGGGGTCGAGCGCTACCGCGCCGAGGTGATCGAGCTCGTCGAGGGTCGAGGCGATCGGCTCTTATGTGTGGTCGGCCCGTGCTCGATCCACGATCGGCGCTCCGCCTTCGAATACGCCGACCGCCTCGCTCGGGTCGCCGAGCGCTACTCCGACGAGCTCCTCATCGCGATGCGCGTGTACCTGGAGAAGCCGCGCAGCAGCGTGGGCTGGAAGGGCTTGATCAGCGATCCGCACCTCGACGGCAGCTGCGACATCGCGCACGGTCTCGCCCTCGGTCGCGAGATCGTGGTCGGCGTAGCCGAGCGCGGTTTGCCGGTGACCACCGAGCTGCTCGACATCAACCTCGCGGGTTACTTCACCGACGTCCTCGGCTGGGCCGCGATCGGGGCGCGCACCACCGAGAGCCAGCCCCACCGCGAGCTCGCCTCGTCTCTGGAGTTCGCCGTTGGATTCAAGAATGGCACCGACGGGCGCGTCGACGGAGCGCTCGGCGGCATCGTCAGCGCCGCGCAGCCGCATCGCCGCCTCGCGCCAGACGCCGAGGGCCGACTGATGCTGCTGCAGAGCGCCGGCAACCCGCACTGCCATCTGACGCTGCGCGGTGGGGCCAGCGGGCCCAACTACGACGCGGCCTCCGTGGCCGCTGCGAGCCAGGCGGCTCATCGCGCGGGCCGTTCGGCGCGTGTGCTGGTCGACGCCAGCCACGGCAACAGCGGCAAGGATCATCTGAACCAGCCCATCGTGACGGCCGACGTGGCCGCGCGAGTGGCGGCCGGCGCGCGCGACCTGCTCGGTGTGATGATCGAGAGCCACCTGGTTGCCGGCCGCCAAGCCTTGGTGCTGGGCTGCGCGGGGTTGAGGTATGGCCAGAGCATCACGGACGCTTGCGTCGACGTCGAGATGACGGTGGGCATGCTCGACGAGCTGGCGCGAGCCGTTCGCCAGCGGCGCGCTTCCGCGAGCATGAAATGATCCAGCCTGGAACGCCCCACGAGGGGTGTCTTTCTGGTTCGGGCCAGGGCAATTTTCCGTGCTAACTAACCCAACGACGCTGGCCGCGAGGAGTGGTTTTCCCGCGGCGCCGCGTGCGAGGTGAATCGCGTTATGAGCATGTCGACAGTCGATTTGGGCACCGAACAGAGCTACCGCGCGTTGCGGCTCGATCGGCGTGACAACGTGCTGGTGGCCGTGACGGCAGTGCCCGCGTCGGCGCGCGTGGAGGGCGTGGGGGCCGTCGAGGACATCCCCGCCGGGCACAAGCTCGCTTCGGCCCCGATCGCGCAGGGCGAGCCGGTTCGCAAGTTCGGGCAGATCATCGGCTTCGCCTCGCAGGCGATCCGCGCCGGCGAGCACGTGCACGTGCACAACTGCGCGTACGGCGAGTTCAGCCGTGAGTCGGTTCCCGGCGCTGACTACAAGCCGACCGACTTCGTGCCGGAGGCGCAGCGGGCGACGTTTCAGGGCTACGTACGCGACGACGGCCGAGTGGCCACGCGCAACATGGTTGGGGTAGTCACCACCGTGAATTGCTCGGCCACCGTCGCGCGCGCCATCGTCGATCGCCTGCGGCAAACGGCCCTGCGCGACTATCCCAACGTCGACGACATCGTCGCGTTCACGCACTCCGGCGGCTGTGGCACGGCCACCGAGGGCGAGAACATCGAGGTTTTGCGCCGCACGCTCGCCGGGTTCATGCGCCATCCGAACATGGCGGGCGTGCTGCTCCTCGGGCTCGGCTGCGAGTCGAACCAGGGCAACGTGGTGCTCGAGCGCGCGGGCCTCACGGAGGGGCCCAACGTCAAGTACATGAACATCCAGGACGAGGGCGGCAGCCGCGTCACCATGGAGCGGGGGATGAAGGTGCTGCTCGAGATGCTGCCCCGGGCCAACGAGGCGCGGCGGCAGACGGTCTCGGCCAGCCACATCGCGCTGGCGCTCCAGTGCGGCGGCTCCGACGGTTATTCCGGCATCACGGCGAACCCGGCGCTCGGCGCCGCGGCAGACCTGGTGGTGCGCCACGGCGGCACCGTGATCCTGTCGGAGACGCCCGAGGTCTACGGCGCGGAGCAGCTCTTGACGAGCCGCGCGGTCAGCGCCGAGGTGGCGGAGAAGCTGCTCGCCCGCATCCGCTGGTGGGAAGCGCACGTGCGCGCCACGGGTGGCTCGATGAACAACAACCCCTCGCATGGCAACAAGAAGGGCGGGCTCACCACGATCCTCGAGAAGAGCCTCGGCGCGGTCGCCAAGTGCGGCACCACGGGCATGATGGATGTGTACGAGTACGGCGAGCCGATCACGACCAAGGGCTTCGTGTTCATGGACTCGCCCGGCAACGACCCGTACTCGGCGACAGGCCAGGTGGCGAGCGGCGGCAACATCATCTGCTTCACGACGGGGCGCGGCTCCGTATACGGCTGCAAACCGGCGCCTTGCCTGAAGCTGACGACCACCACCGCGTTGTACGAGAAGATGAAGGAAGACATGGATATCGACTGCGGCGTGGTGCTCGGTGGCAAGGTGTCGGTGCAGAAGCTCGGCCAGCAGATCTTCCAGCGCGTGCTCGAGGTTGCCTCGGGTGAAAAGAGCAAGAGCGAGGAGTTCGGTTTCGGTGACAACGAGTTCACGCCCTGGCGGATCGGCGCCGTGATGTGACGGGCGGGTCCTGATTGATTCACGGGAAGCCGGGAAGGCTCGGTTGTTCCAACCTTCCGGCCTCCTTGGCTTCCTGTTCAATCTCTGTTCGCGAGCACGGGGCACCCCACCGCAAATCCCATGCTGTAGCGGGCGTTGAGCTCGCTCAGCGGGTTGAGCTCCACTCCACCCGAGCGAGTCCGGAAGAGGTAGGCATCGATACCGAACGGCCCGAAGTAGCCGGCAGCGATGAGCGCCGTAGCGACTTGCTCGGCGCGCTCCGTGAGCTGCGATGCCTGAGCGCCCGACAGGTCTTCGGCGAGCGCCAGCCGCGTCGACACCCAGGCCCGGAATTCGTTTGTCTCCTGTACACAGATGCGGCCGAGCCCGAAGCTGCCGCTCGCGTCGATGAGGCCGTGCAGCGCCACCTCGCGTACCAGCTCCAGCCAGGGCTCCGCGACGAACCCTCCGAGGCGCAACGAGTCCGAGAGCCAGCGCCGGTCGTCCTTCGTGGGAACGCCGATGATGCGCCGCTGCCCCCGCCCCGCGAAACCATATGCTCGCTTGAAGAGCCAAGCGCCTCGAGGTTCGGCGAGCGTCTCGGCGAGGGCGCCCTCGTCGCTCACGAAGCGCGCGCCCGGCGCGCCGGCGCCGAGCTCGATCGCGAACCGCCGGTGATTCACGCGACCCAGCACCTCCACGCTCGGACACGGAGGCAGCTCGGCCCCGGCTCGGGCGAGGCGTGCGAGGGCCGACGGTGTCGGACACCAGGCGCAACCGAGCCGGCGTTCGCCTGACCGACGGCCTTCGTCTTCTGGTGCAGCCGCCATCGGGCTCGCGCGCCGCATCGGGGCCAGCGGATCGAGGCTCTCGTCTTCCGGCGCCATCAGCGCCTGCGCTCGGTCGAGCATCGGAGCGAGCGCTCGCGCCACCCGCAGCGGCGTCTGGTAGGGCCCGCTGCGGCGCGCGAGCTCGATCTCCGCGTCGAGGTTGAAGAGCCAGAGGCGCCCGCGCCTCGACGCCGCCGCAGCCGAACCCAGGCTGTCGGCGCCCGCGTTCGCCGCGCTCGGGTCCACGCCGCCGCGTTCGGCGCTCACGCCCGCCAGCGCTCGAGCGCCGTCACGAAATCGGCGTGCATGCCCGCGCGCAAGCGAGCCGCGCGGTCGAACTTCTTGCCGCGCATCAAGAGCGGCGACAGCGGCGGGGGCAAGGTCTCGCGCCAGAGGTCGAAGCTCTGCCCCGCCGTCCAGCGCTCGAACCAGAACACCGCGAAGCGCACGTGGCCGAGCTCCTCGCGGGCGATCAGGTCTTGCACGGCGGAGGCCTCGCGATCCCCGACCGCGATCAGCCGCTGCCCGAAATGCGGCGCGTGCTCGAGGTTGGCGGCTTCGAGCCCCATGCCCATCAGCGACACGAACGCGAGCTTCGATGCGCAGGTGGGCACGCGCTCCCAGAACCAGTCGCGTACGGCGAAATCACCGATGGCGTAGCCCAGCCGCTCAATCTCGCGCCGATACAGGTTCATGTGCCGGATCTCGTCGAGGCAGATGCGTACCAGGCCGGAGCGGAATGACGGCTCGGCGTCCGCGAAACGGAGCAGCGCCCACAGCATCAGCTCCGCCGCTTGCAGCTCGTGATGAAAGAAGGTGTGCAGCAGCTTGGCGCGTGCACCCGGCGCGCTCAGATCGTCGGGCACCTCGAGGCCGCGACGCGCCGGCCGGAGCTCGGCCGGGCGCCCCGGCGCCGAAAGGCGACGAACGAGCGACGGCGCCTCGAAGGACTCGGGCGGGGGAGGGGGCGCGAGCTTGTGAGCGAGCGACTCGGTCTGCACGTACTCGAGGGCCCACGCCTCGATGCTGTCTGGCGGCGGCGCCCCCGCGTCGCCGCCATCGCCGGCTACCGCTCGTTCACTCACCATCGCCGGAGGGGCTCCGCACTGATCCGGTCGCTCTGAGATGTCGCTCTGAAGACGAAGCTCAGAAAATGATGCGCGTGGTGCAGCCGAACTCGAGCGAGAGCTGCCCGGTCGACGAGCTCACTCGATCGCAGGTGTCGCCGCAGAGCAACACCTGGCTCTGGTCGTCCGAGTAGCGCCAGCCCGTGTTGCAATCGGCGCCCGGCGGGCTTTGCGGGATGAGCTCGGGCTCGCTACCACCCGGCGGCGCGAACAGCACGTTGACCTTCGAGAGATCGAGCGTCTCCCCCGTCGGGGGCTCCGGGATGTCGTACGCGCAGCTGAGCGCGATGCCCGAGATTGATGCCAGCGCGTCGCGCAGACCGACAGCGAAGTCTTCCTCGGCCGTCATGTCGAAGTGGCAGTAGCGTGGCCGACCGTCGTGGGAGCAACCGTCGACGGCGGTGCCGCCGGCCTCTGCCATCTGCGACAGGCTGCGCCGGGCACCTTCGCTGCCGGGTGAGCCGATCACGAACGTCTTCATGCCGCGCCCGAGCGCGCTCGCCGCCTCGGGAATGAGCGGGGCCGGGTCCGCGGGGTCGTCTTGGGTGCCCGAGCCTTCGCAGCCGAGCGCGTAGGTGGGCGTGCCGTCCGTGATCAGCACCAGAAACTTCTGCCCCGCGCCTTCGGCCGCGGAGAGCTGATCGAGCGCGAAACGGTAGGCGTCGTGCGTGGGCGTCGAGCCGCGCGGGCTCTCTCGCTCGAAGGCCTGGCGGATCTGCCGGCGCTGCTCCGACGTAGCGCTGCCCAGCCCGGCGACGCCGACGTCGGCCTCGCTGTCGAAGCAGGGCTGCTCGCCCACCTCGACGTCGGGATAAAAGACAACGCCGACCGAGGTGGTGGCCGGCATGAGATCGATAGCCTCGACCGTCACGCGGCGGGTCTCGACCCACTTCGAGCGATTGGAGCCTGGCGCGTCTTCATCCATCGAGAGGCTGGTATCGACCAGCAGCTCGACGATGGTGGGCGCGAGCTCGGTTCCCGCCGCGCGCCCCACGCAGGCCTGGTCCGAATCGAACCCGTCGCCCGCGCTCGGGCCCGCGCCGTCGTCTCCATCGAAGATGGCGCCGTTTCCGTCGCCGTCACCGATCGTCGGCGTGCCGCCCGCGCCCGATGTATCCCCCTCCGAGTCATCCGACGAGCAAGCGCTGGCCACCACCGTGCTCGAGACGAGCAGGCTGAGCACGGCGCTCCAACGAGAGGAGTGTCGCGAAGTCATCGCGCGTAGTTTAGTGTCCGGATCGGCGGGGGTGCGAGAAATGTTTACAAGCCCGACTCGAGACGGCCGAGCTTCATCCCCGGTGCGATGCGCCGGGCGGTGTCGAAACGTGTCCGGCACGGAATGAAGCAGGACGATACTCTCGTGCCAGCGCATGGTGACCGGCTGCGAGCTCACGCTCGAGTGCAACGCTCGCCAATGAAGCACTAGCCCCTGGGCGCAGCGCCGGAGCGCGCCAGAACGGAGCGGGTTAGCGTACGCGTAGGGCGGCATGTCGCGTTGTGTCACGTGCGGCACCTGCTACCCTTCGTCAGATGCTGGCGAGCTCAATCGGCGCCTGGCTTGGCGCGGCCATGGCGGTAGGCGCCGCGACCCTGGTGACTCAGGCGGGGGCGTCAGAGCCCGCGCCGACCTGCCTGTTCGCCCCTCAGATCCTACATCGCGTGGATGATACGCTGCGCCGAAGCGACGCGGCGGCGCCGCCCACGCCGATGGTCGTGTCGGTCGACACGTTTCGTCGCAACGGGATGACGTGCACGCGTGCGAGCTGCGTCAGCAACTCTTGTGGCAGCACTGGCACCGTCCGGATCGACCTCGCGCCCTCGGCGGACGACGTCACGCCGCCCGAGGAGCTCGGCTATCGCCTGATCCTCGTGAAAGGCGAGCTGCCCGAGTCGATGCGGGCCTCCATCGGCGTCCCCCTCGCCGCCGGCCACATCCTGTACCTGCGTCCGGGCTTCGACGAGCTGCCGTCGCTCGACGTCGAGCTGGCGGCGGTGGCGATCGACGCCGCGGGCAACGAGAGCGCGCCGACAGCGCCGTTCGGGGTTCAGTTCGACGGGTGCACGTTGGCCGCTGTCGGCGACCGCTGTGAAGACGAGCTGGAGCCCGACACCGATCTGTCGACCGTGTGGGATCTCCAGTCGAGCGACGCGCCTTCGCTCGACCCGATGTCGCAGGCGGCGAGCCGTGGGTCGTGTGCGCTCGGGGCCCTCCCGTCGGCGCATGTTGGAGGCGTCCTCGGCCTCGGGCTGCTCGGAGCACTTTTCGCATGGCGTCAGACGCGCCGCGTGAAAACGGTTCCACACCGCGGGCAGTGAGCGACCCCGAGAGCGCGCTCTGCTCTCGTCTCCGACGGTGGCCCGTGTCGTCCACACCGGGGCTGTGGATAAGTCGTGGAAGAACTGTAGAGAACAGCCAGCATCCCCCTCTCACGTTGGTCGTCTCTCGAGGCGCTCTGCGCTCGGGGGTTTCCGTCGAGCCTCGATGCGGGGCGGGCCCCGTGGCCAGAAGAGATTCCGCTGCGGTGAAGCGAAAGCCGGCCCGTCACCTCGGTGTCGAGTTGATCGGTTGAACTCGTCCGATCCGGCTGGCACATTGACGCACAGACCGAATGCGCCGCAAAGCTGTCTTGGGCTGGGGCGTCGTTGCCCCGCAAAGTGCCAACATCGAGGAGTTTGCGAAGAACCTCGAGGCGGCGGCGAGCTGGCTCTCACCGTTCAACGGCTTCGGGCGCGACAGCTTCCTGGTGGGACAGCCCAAGTTCGACTTTCGCGACTATCAACCCTGGCTCGAAGCGCGCTTCCCTCCAAGCCGGTTCAACCAGCTTGTCGACAAGATGGATCCCACCACGCTGTTTGCCGTCGGTGCGTTCATCCAGGCGCTGAGCCAAAACCCCGGTATCGAGCGCGAGTTGCAGACGCTGGGCTCCGCGGCGCACGTATACGCGGCGACGGCGCTCGGCGCCCTGCCGACCATCTACCGCTCGTCGATCACCTATTACCGAGCGCAACGGCGCTGGAACCGGTTCTGGGCGGACCCCGTGCGCAACGCGGCGCTGCGCGAATATCAGGCGGGGCACGCCCCGCGGCCGCCGCTCGAAGATCCGCGCGACGCCCCCGACATCGATCGCCGCGAGGAGCTGGAAGATGCTTGGTTTGCTTACTGGGCCGAGCGCTCCGAGCAGCTGCAGGTGTTCCTCGAGGAGCTGAGGCAGATCGAGTCGCCGCAGCTCACGGGAGACGTCGAGAGCGGCAAGCTCCGCATGATCCGTGACAAGCGGCGAGGTCTTTCACAGCTGCAAGAGCGCTGGGGCACGCCGCAGCCCCCGTGGAACGAGGTGAGCGCCAACGTGCTCTGGAACATCGCGAACACGCCCAGCGCGCAGATCTCGATGCTCGGCAAGATCACGGGCGTGGTGTTCGCTCCGGTCGCCGCCTGCTCCACGTTCAGCGTGTGCCTCAAGCTCGGGCTCGACGCGATCGACCGCGGCGAAGCAAAGCTGGTGGTGCTCGGCTCGGCGGATCCGCCGCCACACCCGCTGACGGTGGGAGGCTTCTACAACGCCCGCGTGCTCGCGGCCGACGGTGCGCTGTCGAAGCCGCTGTCGGGAATGAAAGGCACGCACGTGTCGGGCGGTGCCGCGATCTGGATCCTGGGTGATCTGGAGTACGCTCGCTCGCAGGGTTTCCGCCCGCTCGGGCTCGAACCGGTCAGCGTGGGCGTCTCGGCAGACGCCGATCATATCATCACCCCCTCCAAGGAGGGGCCGCAGCGCGCCATGCGCGCAGCGCTCGCTGGCGCGCACACCTCCGCTGACGCGCTCGGCTCGTGGGATCTGCACGCTACCGCCACCCCGGGTGACTTTCAGGAGATCGAGAACCTGCAGACGGTGGTTCCGCGCGAGGTAGCCGTGACCGCCCGCAAGGGCACCTTCGGGCACGGCATGGGCGTCGGCGGCGGCTGGGAGCTCACGGCGCAATACCTCGGCTATGAGCGCGGGCTGATTTACCCGACGCCGCTCGATCCGGATGAGGTGCACGCTTCGATCCACGGGCTCGGGCAGAAGCTCGTCTACTCGACGCCAGTGGAGTTTCCGGAGCGCCCTGTCGGCAAGCTCAGCATGGGCGTCGGCGGTATCAACGCTTGCGTGATCTCGCGTCCGTGGGACGAGAAACCGTGAGCGACGCGTCGGAGACCCGCCGAGCCATGGCGACTGACGGACGGCAGGTTCGCGTCTGCTTCGTTTGCCTTGGTAACATCTGCCGATCGCCCACCGCCGAGGGCGTGATGAAACACCTCGTTTCACGCGAGGGTTTGGGCGCGCGCGTGGCGGTCGAGAGCGCGGGCACGGGCGACTATCACGCGGGCGAGCTGCCGGATCGGCGCGCGCGCGCAGCGGCGAAGGTACGTGGCGTCTCGCTGGACAGCCGGGCGCGCCAGTTCATGGCCGGCGACTTCGCGCGGCTCGACCACGTGCTCGCCATGGACGCCGAGAACGAGCGTCACCTGCAGCGCCTCGCACCCGACGCTGGAGCGCGCGCCAAGATCCGCCTGCTGCGCTCATTTGATCCGGCGTCGCCCCCGGGCGCTGCCGTGCCCGATCCGTACCACGGCGGCGATGACGGCTTCGAGCATGTGCTCGACCTGTGCGAGGCCGCGTGCGCGGGGCTGTTGTCCGAGCTGCGCCGCGAGCATCGGTTTTGAACGCGACGACGCGTGCCGCCATCGGCCGCGCGCTCGGCTCAGCGATCACCGCGTGCGCGCCCCGCGGCGGCGGCGACATCAACGAGGCGTTCCAGGTCACGCTGGACGATGGGCGACGGATCTTCGCCAAGCTCAACGACCGCGCGCCGCCGGGCTTCTTCGAGAGCGAGGAGCGCGGGCTGCGCTGGCTCGCCGCGCCTGGCGTCATCGATGTGCCGGAGGTGCTCGGCGTGGGCAACGGAGCGGGCGGGACGAGCCCCTTCCTGTTGCTCGAGTGGATCGAGCCCGCGACCCGCGCCCCGGATTTCGATGAACGGCTCGGCCAGGCGCTGGCGGCGTTGCACCGCTCGGGCGCTCCTTCGTTCGGGCTCGATCACGACAACTTCATCGCGGTCCTGCCGCAGGACAACCGTAGCGAGCGGACGTGGGCGGCGTTCTATCGCGAGCGACGGCTCTTGCCGCTGTTCGAGCGCGCGCGCCAACGAGGCCATTGGGACGCCGCGCTGGATAGCGCGCGCGACGCGCTGCTGTCGCGGCTCGATCGCCTCACTGGCCCCGACGAGCCGCCGGCGCGGCTGCACGGCGACCTGTGGAGCGGTAACCTGCACGCTGGCGCGGGCGGGCAACCGGTGCTGATCGACCCCGCCGTGTACGCAGGTCACCGCGAGATCGATCTGGCGATGATGCGGCTCTTTGGCGGCTTCGGCAGGCGCGTGTTCGACGCCTACGCGGCGAGCTATCCGCTCGCTCCGGACCACCATGAGCGCGTCGCGCTGTATCAGCTCTATCCCTTGCTGGTGCACCTGTGCACGTTCGGCACCGGCTATCTCGGCCAGGTCGCGAGCAGCCTCGAGCGCTACCGATGAGCCGACATGGCCCAGCAGAACCGAGCTGTCATCCGTGCGCCGAGCGGAGAGGCTCGCCGAGCGCATGCGCCGCCTCGCCGAGCCGCCGCGAGATCGCCTCGGCGATCCGAGTGCCGATGTGAGCGGCGTCGCGCCCGACGCCGCAGAAGCGCCCAGAGCCCCAGGTATATTGCCAGGGTAGCCCGAGGAAATAGAGCCCTGGCACTGGCGTCACCCCGCGCGTGTGGCGAGGCAGGCCCTTGGCGTCGAAGATGGGGAAGTCGACCCACGAGAAGTTGGTGCGAAACCCGATCGCCCAGATGACGCTCGTGATGCGCGTCGAGCCCAGGTCGAGCTCGGTCGTCTCCTGCGCGGGTGCCCACGGCGCTGCGTAGCGCACGGGCGGTGGCGCCTCGATGCCCCGTCTCTCGATGTGGGCGTCAATGGATCGGTTGATGGACTCGTACACGGCGTCGGCAGCGTCGAGGTTCTGCGTGAGATCAGGCGCGAAGCGGAGCGTCGTGCCGAGCGCGTCTTGGAACGTGCCGTACAAGCGCATGCCACGCAGCGCGAAATCACGCAGATCGATGTCGCGGCCGCCGTCGCGGCCCGTCACGTAGTGATTGGTCTTGTCGCGCACCTGCTCTTTGCTCGGGTGCTCGTGCACGGGCAGCTCGTAGTGGCCCATGAGATTGAGCCACTCGACCACATCCTTGCCGCGGTAGCGCCGTGCGCAGCGCGGCGCGTTGCCCACCGAGAGGTGCACCTTGCGGCCTGCGAGCAGCAGGTCTTCCGCGATCTGACAGCCGGATTGCCCGGTGCCCACGACCAGGACCTCGCCCTCGGGCAAGCGCTCGGGGTTCAGGTAGTCGCGCGAGTGAAGCTGCTGGATCGCCGGCGGAAAGCTCGCGGCCGCGTCGGGTACGAACGGGTCGTGATAGCCACCGGTGGCGACGACGACGTGATCCGCGGTGAGCTCGCCCGCCGAGGTCTCGATCCGGAAGGGCCCACCTGCGCCTGAGCTGACGTGCGACGGGGATGCGCGCGCCACGCTCGCCACGCTGACACCCTCCAGCAGCGGCGGCCGAAACGCGCGCACGTATTGCTCCAGATATTCGACGATCTCGTGCTTGAGCATGAAACCTTCGGGATCGCCGCCCGCGTACGGATGACCCGGCAGCTGGCATTGCCAGTTCGGCGTCACCAGGCAGAAGCTGTCCCAGCGCTCGCTGCGCCAGGCGTGCGCGACCCGATTTTTCTCCAGCACCACGTGGCGGATGCCGGCTTGCTTCAGCACGTGGCTCATCGACAGCCCGGCCTGCCCGGCTCCCACGATGACCGCGTCGAAATGCGAGTCGTCCAGGGCGGAGGTGAAGGCTCGGCGGGATGCGCTGGTCATTGGCTCGAATCCTCGGTCTGTTTGCGCGCGTCGCGCGGGGCGTGCTTCTCGAACTCGACGACCTTCACCGCGCGCGCGCGTTCGTCCGCCGTGAGCTCAGCGCTCGACTCCCGCAGCTCGCGCAGCTGCTCGAGCGCCGACGAACACGCGAAGCCATAGCGCTCGCGCACGCGCTCGGAGGCGCACTCCAGGGCCGCGCTCGCGCGCTCGAGAAACTCGGGCACGGCATAGGCCTGGCCAGCGACGAAGTAGTCTTCGATGATGTAGGAGGGCGAGTAGCAGCGCTCTCGCTTGCCGTTCGGCCACTCGATGGTGAAGTGCATTTCGGGCATGTCGATCTCGTTTCAGGGGGGCAGTGGGCGCGCGAGCGCGCGGCTATAAACCAGTGCATGCTGCCCGGCGGAGCGCTGCCAGGAGAAGGCTCGCGCGACATCGGGGCCGATGCGTCCGAGCCGCGCTGCGTGATCGGGGTGTTGGAGCAGCTCGAGCAGCGCGGCGGCGATGTCGGCAGGCGAGGTCGGGTCGACGAACTGCGCGGCGTGCGGCGGGATGTATTCGGTGAAGGGTGGGCGTCGGGGCACCACGACGGGCAGCGCCGCCGCCAATCCTTCGAGCACGCTCAGGCCGAAGCCCTCGTGCTCTGAAGCTCCGAGCAGCACGCTGCTCACCCGATACAGGTCGGTCAGGGCACGCTCGGTGAGCGTGCCCGTCTGCACGATGCGGCTCTGGATGGCCTGCGGCAGCTGCGCGAGCTCGGCGTCGAACGCCTCACGGTAAGCGCGATGGTCGAGCGTGCTCTGGCCACCGGCGATGAACCAGACCACATCGGGCAGCTCGCGGCATATCTCGACCATGGCCTGGAGGCAGCGGCGACTGTTCTTGCGCGGCTCGACCCCGCCCACCGACAGCACGACGCGCGCGTCGCGCGCTCGACCGAGCGCCGAGAGCACGTCGGGGCGCCTGGGCGCTGCCTCGCCCGCGAAGCGCGCCAGATCGACGCCGTTATCGACCCGTTCGCTCGGGCGCTCGAAAGCTCGCCAGACGTCGTCGGCTGTCGCCCGGCTGACGCTGAGCACCCGGTCGGCACCGAGCACCGAGCGCCGCTGGCATTGTTCCAGGTACGGGCTCTCGAAGCGCTCCACGTGGTGCACGGTGCGCACGAGCGGGCAGGCCAAGAGCCGCGGCTCTCGGCGGCGCGCCTCGAGCAGCCCGCTCGCCACCAGGCAATCCTGCGCGTGCAGCACGTCGAGCTCCGGGGCGAGCGCCGACACGCCCGCGGCGAGCTCGTCGATGCGCTGCGCGATCAGGGCGTCCATGGCGCTCGGCGCCTCCGCGGCCGTGATGAGCTGCACGCGGCAAGCGACCTCGCGAAAGAAGCGGCTGCCGCCCTTGCTCAGCGCAAACAGGGTGACGTCGTGGCCGAGCTCGACCAGCGCCTCCGACAGGCACGCGGCGTGCACCACGCTGCCGCGCGGCTGCGTCGAGTAAGTAAACATGCCGATGCGTGTCATGCGCAGGCTCCGAAGCCCGTCAGCACCGACGGCTCGGCGTCGGCCCCGAACGGCGCGCTCGCGCCTGCGTAGACCAGCTCGAGGCCAGGCGTCTCGGTGATGCAACCCACCTCCTGACAGGTGACGCCGAAGGCCTCGAAGCGCGCGCAGACACGGGCCGCGTCGGCGGGGTCGGTGGTGAGCAAGAAACCGAAGCTCGGGAACGCGGTCAGCCAGCGCAGCGGGTCGACAAACTCGGGCGCAGGCAGGCGCGCGAGGTCGAGCCGGGCGCCGCGTCCGGACGACTCGAGCAGCATCGCGAGCGTTCCGCACACGCCAGCGTTGCTGATGTCTTTGCCAGCGCGCACGAGGCCCGCCTCGCTCAGCTCGGGCAGGAGCGCGAGCTGCGCCCGCAGCCCCTCGGGCGCGAGCGTGGTGGCGGCGTTGAACGCGCTGCGACCGCGAAAGCTGCCGCGCAGATCGATCGCGGCGAGCAGGGACTGCCCCGGACGCGCGGTGTGGCTCTCGATCAGCTGCTTGGCTTGCCCGACGATCGCCACCGCGCGCGAGCTCGGGCCGTCGACGCGCGTGGTGTGCCCGCCGACGATCGGCACGCCGAACGTGGCGCTCGCCGCGCGCAGCCCGTCGAGCACGCGCTCGTTGTGGCCGCTGCCCAGGAAGAGCACGTCGACCACGGCCCAGGGCCGGCCACCCATGGCGGCGATGTCGCTCACGTTGACCATCAGCGCGGAGTAGCCAGCGAACCAGGGGTCCTTCGCGACGAACTCGTTGCGCATGCCCTCGGCCGCGACCAGCAGGTAGTGGCCGTCGGGCGTGCGGATGGCGGCCGCGTCGTCGCCGTTCGTGATCTCCGCGTCGTCGGACAGCCAGCGCGCGCGGGTCGTGCGACCGAAGGCCCGCGCAGCGAGCTGGATGTCGCGCTTCTGGTCGAGCTCGGCCCGCGCCGAGAGCTCGAGCGCGAGCCGCGGCAGCTCTGTCGGCTCGAGCTTCACGCTGCCCTCGCAGGGACCCCGTGCGCGCGCGCGGCGAGCGCCCTGGGGCACGGAGGGAAGCAGCGCAGGTCGGCCTGCATCAGCTGGTGGGGCTGGCCGCGCAGGTTCAGCTCTCCGAGCGCCTGGAAGGCGTAGTGCTCGAAGTAGCGCACGTTGCGCTGTTGCACGGTAGCGAGAAAGCGGGTGCACCCGAGCGCGTGCGCCGTCTCTACAGCGGCGTGGATCAACGCCCCGCCGACGGCCCCGACGCGCCGGTAGTCGTGCGCGACGCCGAGCCGCCCACCGTACCAGGTGTCGCCTTCGCTGCGATAGATGCGCACCACGCCGACGACCTCGTGCGGCATGCCCGCGACGTGGTTCATGGCGACAATCGGCGTCGCGTGAGCGTCGTGCTCGTCGACGTCGCTCTCGGTGAACAGGCCCTGTTCACGCTCGAAGATGTCTCGTCGCAGACGGAAGTAGGCGTCGAGTTGCCAGCGCTCGCGCGCGACCTCTGCGCTGATCGCGCGCGACAGGAAGCGCCCCGGCGAGCCCCAGGGCTGGCATGGATCAAACTCGCGCGAGGCCATGCGCCACCTCCTCCCAGCGGGCGGTGGGGCTCGACGCGCTCGGGCGGCGCGGCTCGCGCGCCCGCAGGCTGGAGCAGGCCCCGCAGCGGCCGCACCCGGCCTTGATGTCGGATGCGCTCATCTCCGCGCGGGCGAGCAGACCCGCGACGCCATCGAGCACGCGCTCGAGGAACGCCGGCGTGGCCGCCGGGTGGTCCTCGAGCGGCGTGTGCGCGATCGGGACGAACGGCACGACGAACGGATACACACCGAGCGCGATCAGCCGCGCCGCCGCCTCGAGCAACTCTTCGGCGGTGTCGCCGAGACCCGCCAGCAGGTACGTCGAGACCTGGCCCTTGCCGAACACCCGGGCTGCGCGCGCGAAGGCCTCGAAGTAGTAGCTGACGGGCACCTCCGCCTTGCCGGGCATGATGCGCGCCCGCACGCCCTCGTTCACGGCCTCCAGGTGCATGCCGAGCGAATCGACGCCAGCCCCGCGCAGCCGCTCGAACCAGCCGAAATCCGCCGGCGGCTCGCACTGCGCCTGGATCGGGATGTCGACGCGCTCGCGGATCGCGCGCGCTGCCGCGGCGAGCACGCTCGCGCCCCGATCGGACGAGCGAGGCGTGCCGGTGGTCATCACCACGTGTCGCACGCCATCGAGGTGCACCGCCGCGGCCGCCACCTCGGCGAGCTGCTCGGGTGACTTCTCGGCGATGGTCTGCCTGGCGGCGAGCGACTGCCCAATCGCACAGAACTGGCACGAACTCGCGCGCTGGCCGTAGCGGATGCACGTCTGCAGCACGGTCGTCGCCAGCACGTCGCTGCCGTGCAGGCGCGCGATCTTCCAGTAGGGCACGCCGTCTGCCGTGGAGAGATCGTAGAAACGTGGCGTGCTCGGAAAGCTGATCTGCCCGAGAGGCAGCCCCGAGCGGGTGAGCGTCGCCGTGCCGTCGGCCCCGGCGCGTGCCACGAACGGCGACGCCTGCGAGGCGTGCGTGAAGATCGGGACCATCAGCGTCTGGCCGTCGATCAGGATGGCTTTGTGATCGGAGGGCCCGGCGCCCCCCGCGCGGCTCAGGCCGGGGCCGGCGGCGCTGTGCCAACGCACGCCGAGGGTCTGGAGCTCGGCGAGCACCTCCGTGCTGAGCCGTTCAGCGCGCGGCGACGGCGCCGGGGAAGGGCTCGCCGTTCTGAGCAAGGGCAAGGAGCGGGTCATGCTGGGGAGTTCCTGGGCTGGGGGGAGAGGGCTCGTGGAGAGGGCGCTCGAGCGGCGACCCCTCGGGCGCGGCGAGCGGGCGGTGGGCGCTCTTGTCGAGCCGCAGGGAGAGCAGCTCGGGGCGGCTGTAGTGCCCCACGCTGTCCATCATGCGCTTGCGCTTCGTGATCAAATCGAGGTCGAGCTCGGCGATGACCATGCCTTCGCCGTCGGTGATGGGCTCGCCGAGCAGCGTGCCCTCGGGGTTCACGATGGCCGTGAAGCAGCCGCCGCTCAGCGCTCGCTCGAGGCCGCTGTCGCCGGCCACCTGCCGCACCTGCTCCGGCGTGAGGAAGCCCGTGGAGTTGACCACGAAGCAGCCCGACTCCAGCGCGTGGTGGCGGATGGTGACCTCGATCTGCTGCGCGAAGATCTTGCCGACGAGCGACCCGGGGAACATCGAGACGTGTATCTGCTCGTGGTCGGCCATGAGCGCGTAGCGGGCCAAGGGGTTGTAGTGTTCCCAGCAGGCGAGCGTCCCGAGGCGGCCGACGCGGGTGTCGACGGCGCGCAGGCCCGAGCCGTCGCCTTGACCCCACAACATGCGCTCATGATAGGTGGGCGTGATCTTGCGGCGCGACAGCAGCAGCGTGCCGTCGGCGTCGAACACGAGCTGCGTGTTGTACAGGCTGCCGTGGTCGCGCTCGTTCACGCCGATCACCACTACCGCGCCGGCCCGGCGCGCCGCGGCGCCGAGCCGTTCGGTGGTCACGCTGGGGACGACCACCGACTGCTCGTAGAGCTGCAGGTGGTCGGCCCCGATGCTGACCGGGGGTTTGATGAAGGAGAAGTACGGGTAGTAGGGGATGAACGTCTCGGGGAACACGACCAGGCCCGAGCCGGCGCGGCCCGCCTCGAGGATGGCGGAGCACACCTTCTCCGTCGTGCCGTCCCGGCTATACAAGACGGGGCTGAGCTGGACGGCGGCGGCCTTGATCTTTCGACTCGGCTCCGTCACGGGGCGACCGTCACATCGTCCAGGTGTTGATGATGAAGGCGTTGTCGCGCCGGTGCAGCAGGATCAGGTCGAGCACGTCGAGGGGGTTGATCGGACGGATGCCCTCGATCAGCGAGGCCTCGCCGTGCCCGTACAGGGCCTGCAGCGCGAAACGGCAGGCGTAGGCCTTGCCGCCCTCCTTCATGAACTTCACGAGCTGCCCGTTCATCGCCATGTGGCCGGGGAAGGCCTCGTCGCCGAGCTTGGGGAAGCCGCGCTGCACGCCGATCGTGACACCGGGGCCGTAGAGAAGCACGCTCGTCTCGAAGCCCTTGCGCAGCAGGCGCGTCGCCTGCAGCAGGTTGACGAGCCCGATAGAGCCCTCGAACGCCACGGTGTGGAAGGTGACCAGCGCCTTCTCGCCGGGCTGCGCTTTGACGTCTTCGAAGACCTTTTCCTCGTAGTCGACGAGGAAGTCACCCGATTTATGTGGGGGGATTTGGACGGCAGGCATGTGTGTTTCTCCGAGGTTGAATCGCCTGCGCGCTGGCTCGTCACGAGCCCTCGCGTCGGCGGCGAGCATGCTTTAGCGAGGAACGTGCCAGCCGCCGTGGCTCGGCAGGGGCGCGAGGAATTCGGCGCTGCCGAGCGATCCGGTCATCTCCGAGAAACACGCAAGGACTCGCGAGTCGCGAGATTTGGAGAGCCGAGCTCGCGGGATCTCGAGAGCCGAGGTCGCGCGCGCCCCCGCGAGGCTCCGCGCCCGCTCGTCATTTGGGCCGTTCGATGCCCAATCGTTTCAAGTGATAGCTGAGGGTGCTCGGGCTCATGCCGAGCAGGCGCGCCGCGCCGCGAGGCCCCGCGATCTGAAACCCGGAGATCTCCATGGCCTTGACGAAGTTCCGGTGCTCCAGGTCGCGCAGCTCGGCCAGCGTCAGCACCGCTGAATCACCCGCCGAGGCCGGAGCGCGGCTCGAGACCGGGGCCGCGTCGCGCGACGTGGTCTCGCGCGAGAGCGTCGCGCTCGGCGGGGAGTCGCTCGGCGCAGAGCCGTTCGCTGTCGCGCCATTCGTCGCGGCCGCGTCGCTGGTCGCGGCGACGCCGAGCGGCGCTCCGAGAGCGCGCCCCGGACCTCGCCCCTCGTCGCGGCGCAGCACCAGGTCGCGCTCGATGATGTTCTGCAGCTCGCGCACGTTGCCCGGGAAATCATAGGCGAGCAGCATGCGCTCGTACTCCGCCGAGAGCGGGCGCGCCGGTAGGTTCAGGCGCTGCGCCGTGCCATGCAGGAAGCGCCGAGCCATCGGCAGGATGTCTTCGCGGCGCTGACGCAGCGGCGGCACGTCGATCGGTAGCACGCTCAGCCGATAGTAGAGGTCGCGACGAAACGTGCCCGCCTCGACATCGGCCTCGAGCGGCCGGTTCGTCGCCGCGATCACTCGCACGCTGACGTGGCGCGTGCGGTCGTCGCCGACGGGCTCGAACGTGCCCTCCTGCAGCACCCGCAAGAGCTTGCCCTGGAGCGCTGGCGGGATCTCCCCGACCTCGTCGAGGAAGAGCGTCCCGCCGTCGGCGAGCGCGAAGCGACCCTGGCGGTCGCGCAGCGCTCCGCTGAAGGCACCCTTCACGTGGCCGAAGAACTCGCTCTCGAACAGCTCGCGCGGCACGCTGGCGCAGTTCACTTTCACGAGCGGGCCGTCGCGCCGCGGGCTCATGTCGTGCACGGCGGCGGCGATCAGCTCTTTGCCCACGCCGCTCTCGCCGAGGATGAGCACCGACGAGCTCGACAGCGCCACCGCCCGCGCCTGCGCCAGCACCTCCTGCATCGCCGGGCTCTCCGCGATGATCTCGCCGTGTTGTAGCGCGTCGCGCACCGCCGCCCGCAGGTAGTCTCGCTCGCGCTTGGCTCGCGCCTCGAGCTGCTCGAGCTGCGCGTAGGCGCGCGTGTTCGCGACAGCCACGGCCGCGTGATCGGCGAACACCCGCAGCCATTTCAGATCGAGCTTCTCGAGCCGCCGGCGGCTGAACACCGCCACCACTCCGAGCACCTCGTCGCGGAAAGAGAGCGGCTGCCCCGCGAAGCTCTCGATGCCCTCGGCCTGCGCCCAGTCGGGATGCATCAGCCAGTCGTGCGTGCCCCGCTGCAAGAGCAAGGGTTCGTTGCGGCTCGCGATGAAGCCGACCTTGCCGTACGAGAGCGGGATTTTCTGGTGCGCCCCGTCCGTGCGGTTCCAGCGCAGGTGCGGCTGCACGAGCGAAGCGCCGATGCTGGCCTCGAGCTCCAGGAAGGGCTCCTCGTCGGGCTCGCGGCGCAGCAGCCACACGCGCGCGAGCGCCACCCCCTCGGTCATGCCCAGGCCCTGCACGACCTGCTTCAGCACTTCCTCCGGCGAGCGCGCCGCGGCGACGGACAGCGCCAGGGATTGGAGCGCCTCGAGCTGCATTCTCTCCACAGTCTTCGAGACGAAGGCTGCCCGAAGTGTTTCGCGCCGTTTTCACCGAGGAGGCTGACCCCGCGGCGCGCGCTGCTCGGCGCGCGCTGGCCGAATCCCGCCAGAGTCAGGTTTTTTCAATGATATCGACACCAGGGCCGTGACACCCCTGTCGCGAGGCGTGCTCTGTGGCTAGACAGGCAAGATGTCAGAGAAACGAACGCTCGGGAAAGATCTGGTCACCCCCGCCATCGGTCTGGGCTGCATGGGCATGTCGGCCTTCTATGGCCCCACCGACGAGGAGGAGTCGATCCGCACCATCCATCGCGCGCTGGAGCTCGGATGCAACTTCCTCGACACGGCGGAGATGTATGGGCCGTTCACCAACGAGACGCTCGTCGGGAAGGCCATCGCGGGCCGGCGCGATCGCTTCATCGTCGCCACGAAGTTTGGCATCCGGTTCGCGCCGACCGCCGAGAACCCCACAAACCGCGTGATCGACGGCAGCCCGACCACGGCGCGGCGCTCCCTCGAAGCCTCGCTGAAGCGGCTCGGCACCGACTACGTCGACCTCTACTACCAGCACCGCGTCGACCCGAAGGTGCCCGTCGAGGATACGGTCGGGGCGCTCTCGGACATGGTGCGCGAGGGCAAGATCCGTCACATCGGCCTGAGCGAGGCATCGGCGCAGTCGATCCGTCGCGCGCACGCCGTGCACCCGATCGCCGCGGTGCAGACCGAGTATTCGCTGTGGTCGCGCGACATCGAGGCGGAGGTGCTGCCGGCGCTGCGCGAGCTCGGCGTCGGGCTCGTGGCGTATTCGCCGCTCGGACGCGGCTTCCTCTCGGGGCGCTTCAGCTCGCCCGACGAGCTCGAGCCCAACGACTTTCGGCGCCATCAACCACGGCTGCAAGGCGATAACCTGGAGCAGAACCTGAAGCTCGCGCAGAAGGTGCGGTCGTTCGCGAGCGATCGCGGCTGGTCTCCCGCGCAGCTCGCGATCGCCTGGGTGCTCGCGCGCGGTCGCGACATCGTACCGATCCCGGGGACGAAGCGCCGCGCATACCTCGAAGAGAACCTGAAGGCCTCCGAGGTGAGGCTGAGCGCCGAGGAGCTCGCGCAGCTCGAAGCCGAGCTCCCCGCTGCGGCTGGCGAGCGCTACGATCGCACGGGCATGCAGCTGCTCAACCGCTGAAGCTGGCAGTTTTGTGCACTCTCGAGGTGCACTCCGCAGACGTGGACCCCGCAGGGGAGCCAGCCCGTTGACGCGTCGTTGCGCGAACAGTGAGCGCGATCTCGAGGGCCGCAGAGCACACACACGCGGCGCGTCGTCGCACGACGTGTGCCGCGTTGCATTGCTGGATTGACCCGATGTCGGCGCGATCTGCCTGCGCTCGAGTGTGATCTTCCAGATCCGTGATGGAGCCGTGAAGTCGGCGCGCGGCGCACGCTTCGCGTGTTTTGCTAACATCATCGCTTCACACGAGCGCTGGACCGATGCGATGATCTCTCACAGGGGATGCTTCGAGCTCTGGAGGCCGAAATCCCGTCCGGCGAGAGAGAGTCGCGTGCTAGTTTGGCCTTCACGCGGACGCTCGAGACGATCGAAAGGCGAAGTGATGTTTGACGTGAAGCGATTCGACATGACCTCTGAGCGATGGTCTCCGGCGGCGCTGGTGTCTCGAGCGATGTTGGTGTCCACGCTGGCGCTCGTGTCCTCGACGGTGGCGTGCAGCGCACCTTCCGACGCCGGCGTGAACGGCGACGACGCGCTGCAACCGACCGGGCCCGGCGCTGGCGGCACGGGAGCGATAGCGCCCGATCCCGGCGCCGCCGCGGCGCCGGGTGTGACTCCACCGGGCGCGAGCGACACGTCCAACGGCGGCACTCCCGGCCCCGAGGTGCCGCTGCCCATGGACTTCGTGCTCGACGATTTCGAGGATGGAAACGGCGATCTGTCGAGCGAGGGCTTCGCTGGCAGCTGGCGCACGTACTCCGATGGCACCGGAACGGTGACGCCCGCCGTCGACTCGCCGATCGTCCCCGTCGAGGGCGCCGTCTACGTGAGCGGAAGCGGCTTCAGCACGTGGGGCGTAGGGCTCAGCATCGACCTCGACACCTCGTCGGGGCAGCGCCAGCCGGCGGATCTGAGCGCGTATCGCGGCTTGAAGGTCCGCGCCAAGGGCACGGGCACGATCGACGTGGAGCTGGTCATCCCCGCGACGACGGGCACCGACGAGGCGGGCGGCACCTGCACTGCGGCGACGGGCTGCTTCGGGCACTACGCGGCGACGCTGACGCTCTCCGCCGACTACTCCGAGCAGACGCTGCAGTTCAGCGCCTTCCGGCAACCCGACTGGGCGGCTTCTTCGACGCTCGATCTCACGGGGGTGCTCGCCATCAACTTCCTGTCGCGTTCGAACGGCGGCGCGGCGAGCATCGATCTGTACGTCGACTCGGTCGCGCTGGCCGCGCCGCTCCCGCCGAGCCAGCCCGGCACGACGACGGGCGGCGGCGACTTCGGCGTCCCCACCGTGAACGACGGCACGAACCCGTTCGCGGGGCGCACGCTCAACTCCGACGGCGGTGCCGCTTTCGCTGCCTACAACTCCGCGTCCGGCGGCGATCGAGATCTGCTCGCCAAGGTCGCGATGAACCCCGCCGCGTTCTGGATGGTCGGGGGCGATGGCGGGCGCGCCGGCGGCCTCGTCGACGGTGGTGGGGGCGAGTACACCGTGATCGTCGCCTACAACATTCCGAACCGCGACTGCAGCGGCGAGTCTGCCGGTGGCGCCAGCAGCCCCGCCGAGTATCAGGGCTGGATCGACAGCATGTCGCAGTCGCTGCAGGGCAAGCAGGCGGCCGTCATCCTCGAGCCCGATGCGCTCGCGCTGAGCTGCGGTGACTCCACCGAGAGCTTGATCGCTTACGCCGTCAACAGCTTGCGACAGAATCCTGGGGTCGCCGTGTACATCGACGGCGGGCATTCGAACTGGGTCGGCGCGGGTGAGATGGCGAACCGCCTGCGTAACGCTGGCATCGACCAGGCGACGGGCTTTGCCGTCAATGTTTCAAACTTCCAGCCAACTGGTGCGCTCATCGACTACGGTCGCAACCTGTCGGGGTTGCTCGGCGGCAAGCCCTTCGTGATCGATACGAGCCGAAACGGCGCACGCAACCCGGGCGGCGAATGGTGCAACCCGGCGGGTGCGGGCCTCGGCGAGGCTCCGACGGTCGCCACCGGCGATGACCTCGTGCACGCCTTCCTCTGGGTCAAGCGCCCCGGCGAGTCGGATGGCGCGTGCGGTCAATGCGCGGGTACCCCCGCTGGCCAGTTCTGCACGAGTTATGCATTGGAGCTGGCGCGTAATGCCATCTTCTGAAGTGCCGCCTTCTGAGGAAGGCGTCGCGCGGGGTAGATAAGCCGTTCAGCGGTCGAGAAACACCCAGGCGAAGCGCGAGCATCGCAGTAGTCACCTCGCCGCTCGCGCGACGTATTGAGGGAGTGCTGAAAACATCGGTCGCTCTCACGCCCATTCTTGCGGAACCGTGCGCGCGAAACGCCCCACGTGAGCTGACGCGCGGCCAAACTGCGCATAGCTGCCACGGGGCTATTCTGCGCATCCTGGGTTCGTGATATGGCGGATCCAATGCGTACGCTGGGTGTGGGGTCGGTGCTGGTGATGGCCGTCGCGATGCTGAGTGGGCCGCTCGCCTGCTCGACGCCCGAAGCCGGCGCCACCAAGGCAGACGGCACCGCGTCGAGCGCCGCCCGCGCAAACGAGCCGGAGCAGCTGGTGCAGAACATGATGGGTAAGGCCCCGGCGAGCGCGGCCGCACCCGAAACGAGCGGCGCCATCCCGAGCGAAGCGCGGGCTTCCGCAGCCGGAGTCTCGCGAGCAAAGGGTGACTCGCTGGCGCCGCGCGCGGGCAGCGCCGAGACGATCACCTCGAAGCACCTCGAGGCCGAGCTCAACCGGCTCGAGGCCGAGCTCGCGAACTGAACCCGACCTGCCGCGCCATTCGCTGCATCGCGAATCCGCCGGAGCCTGTTCGGCGCGCGGCGGGCCGCCTCTAGGCGCGCGCCTCGCGAGCGGCTTCACGCCTCACGCTTCGTGTCCGCGGCGTATCCGCGTCGGCATCGAGCTCGGAGCTGAGCAGGCGCGCGCGGACGCGGCGTTGCTCGCCCTCGTCGAGCTCGACGAGGAAGCGAACCTCGCCCGCCTCGAGCGCCGCGAGCGGCAAGGCGTCCCGGAAGAGGACGCGGTTCGTGGGCGACGCGGCGACGCGCTCGCCCGCGAGCAGCGTGCCGAGCAGGTTGAGCGGATCACACGCGCTGAGGCAGATCTCTTCGAGCTCGGCGGGCGCGTGACGCTGCCGGCGCAGCAAGGGCACGGCTTCCGGCAGCGCGAACTGCTCACCCGCGTGCCGCTCGACGAAGCGACCACCACGGATCTCGCCGCGCGCCTCGAGCCGGCGATATTCGCGGAGCAGGTCGCGCCAGGGCGGCGCGTTCTCGCGGGCCACCAGCGCCCGGAACACCACGCCGTAGCGGCGCGCGAGCAGCCGCGCCCAGCGCTCCGCGTCGCCCGGCTCTGTCGGCGTCGGCTCCGGCAAGAGCGACCAGCGCCCCGCGCTCTCGAGCCCCGCCGCCGCGCGCGCGCCGCGCGCCCCGATGCGACGCCTCTCGGCGGGCAGCAGACCGCGCATGCCGCCGAAGCTGTCGGAGCTGACCCGCCCGGCGGCGACCAGCTCGGAGATGGCGCGCGCGAGCTCCGCGCGATCCGCCACGATGCGCCCCAGATCGTGCAAGAAGCACGCGCCGCGCTGGTGCAGATGATCGAGCAGGCGCTGCGCGGGATCGGAGAGGTCGGCGTCGGGCACGACGCTGCCGCCCCGCGAGAGCCAGCTCCAGCTGTCGCGCGGGGCGAGCACGATCGGGGTCGTCCCGAGGGAGCGCGCCGCCTTGCCAGAAGCGGGCGAGCTCACGCGGCCCCACGCGAGCTGCCCCGACAGACAAGCGCCGTCGAGCCAGCTCGGATCGTAGTCGCAGAGGCGCGCCGGCAGCAGCCCCGACTCCCAGGCGCCCGCGGCGGCCTCGAAGCCCTCGAGCAGCGCCAGAACCTCGGGCAGCGACTCGCGAGAGGCCGCTCGCTGCCCGCCCGACACCCGCTGCCACTCGAACAGGAAGCGCATGAACGCGGCCGTCGACACCGGCTCGATCTCGCGGCGCAGGCGCGCGAGCGTGTAGCGGTGGATGCGGGCGAGCAAGCCGCGTTCGCACCACTCCTCATCGTGCGCCCAGGGCGAGAAGCGGCCGCGCATCGCCGCACCCTCCGTCTCCAGGTCGAGCAGCGCGGCGTCCACGCGGCGCGCGGCCTCGTCGCCCAGCAACGCACGGAAGGGCTGCGCGAGCGAGCGCGCGCTGATCGGGCCGAGCGAGCCGAGACGCCCGCGCATGAGCTCGCGCAGCGCCTCCTCGGGAGGCACCGGGGCAGCGAGAGCGGGGGGCAGCGCGAGCGGCGGCGCGAGCGACACGCGGGGGCAGACGCTCTGGAAGGCTGCGAGCCGCTCGGCGCTCACCCAGGCGAACTGCCCGGCACCGAGGTCTGCGCGCGTCGCGCGCCCCTGCTCGACGAGCCGTTCGAACAGCGCCAGCGCTGCCCCGGCGCTGACGCCGCTCGGGCCATGCAGCGCCTCGTTCTCGAGCAGGAAGCCGGCCACCGCGAGGCCGTCGGCGAGCTCATCGGAGCTCGCGAACGCCGGCCAGGCCTCGCCCCGCACGCGCGCGATCGCGTCGGCATCGAGCGTGCCGAGGTCGCTGCTCTGGACGGGATCGAAGAAGCGCCGGGTCATGATCGCCTGGGTGCGACGCTCCTCGAGCGGGGCGGGGTCGAGGAAGGCGTAGGGGTTTGCGTTGATGATCTCGTGCGACAGCGGAGAGGCCTCCGTCAGATCGCGGTAGAGCACGCGTACCGCGCCGCTCTCCATCCCGCGCAAGAGATCGAGGAAGCCTCCCACGTCCATCGCCTCCGTCAGGCAGTCGGTGATGGTCTGCTGCACCAAGGGGTGGTCGGGCACCTCGCGCTCTCCGACGATGTTCTCCAGGCAAGCCTGCTGATCGGGGAAGGCGCTCGTGAGCAGATCGTTGGCGCGGATGCGCACCAGGTTGGCGGGCACCTTCTTGCCGCTCTGAAAGCGCGGGGTCGCTAGTGATCGCGTGGCGTTGTGGCGCCAGCGGATCTCGAACATCGGCGAGTCGAGCAGGGCCTGGATCAGCACGCCCTCCGCTGTCTTGCTGTTCAAGAACTGGCCGACGCTCGCCAGCTCGAAGCTGTGGCTCGGCCCGAGGGAGAGGATGATCGCGTCCTCGGTGGCCGCGGCCTGCAGCTCGAAGTTGAACGTCTTGCAGAAGCGCTTGCGCAGGGCGAGCCCCCAGGCCCGGTTGATGCGCGCGCCGAACGTGGAGTGGATCACCAGGTGGGTGTTCTCGGCCTCGTCGAAGAAGCGCTCGACCACGACCGTGTCGCGCGTGGGCAGCGCGCCGAGCGTGCGCCGCGCCGCCGCCAGATAGTCGACGAGCTGATCGGCTGCGGGCTCGGCCATCCCGAGCTCGCCCACCAGCCAATCGCGACCCGCCCGGACGGCGGCCTCCGCCCGGCCCTCGTCCTCGAAGCCCCCGCGCTCGAGCCGCTCGGCGAGCTCTGCCTTCAAGCGCGAGACGCTGCCCGAGAGCTCGTCGCTGCGGGCGGGCGCCTCGCCTAGCCAGAACGGGATCGTGGGCGGCTCGCCCCTCGCGTCGGCGACCCGCACCAGGCCATTCTCGACCTTCAGGATACGCCACGAGGCGTTGCCGAGCTGGAAGATGTCACCCGCCATGCTCTCGATCGCGAAATCTTCCCCGATGCTGCCGACGTGCGTCATCTCGGGCTCGAGCACGACGCGATAGTCGGTGTTGTCGGCGATGGCGCCTCCGTTGGTCAGCGCCGTCAGGCGCGCGGCCTTGCGCGCCTGAACGAGCTGCGTCACCCGGTCGTGCCGGATGAGCGCGGCGCGGCGCCCGCGGCTCGTGCGGAAGCCCTCGGCCAGCATCTCCAGCACGGCGTCGAAGCGATCGCGACCGATCGCCTGATACGGATAGCTGCGGCGCACGCGCTCGAAGAGCTCGTCTTCCGGCACGTCCTCGGCGGCGGCCATGGCCACGATCTGCTGCGCCAGGATGTCGAGCGGCGCCTCGCGCACACACACGCGATCGAGCTCGCCGCGCCGCACGCTGTCGATCACGGCCGCGCACTCGACCAGATCGTTGCGGCTCAGCGGGAAGACCTTGCCGACCGGTACGCCGTCGAGCTGGTGGCCCGCGCGCCCCACCCGCTGCAACAGGCGGGCGATCGAGCGCGGCGAGCCCACCTGGCAAACCAAGTCGACGGAGCCGATGTCGATGCCGAGCTCGAGGGAGGCGGTCGCCACCAGCGCCGCGAGCGAGCCAGCCTTCAGGCGCTGCTCGGCGTCGAGGCGGATCTCTTTCGCCAGGCTCCCGTGGTGCGCCATCACGCGGCCCTCGCCCAGGCGTTCCTCGAGGTGCCGGCACAGTCGCTCGGCGAGGCGCCGGTTGCTCACGAACACCAGCGTGGTGCGGTTCTGCTGTACCAGCGCCGCGATGCGATCGTACACCTCCGTCCAGACCTCGCCGGACATCACCGCCTCGAGCGGCGAGGCCGGCAGCTCGATGTCGAGCAGCATGCGCCGGCGGTGCCCGCAGTCGACGATGGCGCACGGCTCGCCCGGGGCTCCCACCAGGAAGCGCGCCACCACCTCGATCGGCCGCTGCGTTGCAGACAGTCCGACGCGCGTGACATGGCCCGAGGCCAGCGCTGCCAAGCGCTCCAGCGAGAGGGCCAGGTGCGCGCCGCGCTTGTCGGCGACGAGGGCGTGGATCTCGTCGATGATCACCGTACGCACGGTCGACAGCGCCGCGCGGCCGCTCTCGCTGGTGAGCAGGATGTAGAGCGACTCGGGCGTTGTGACCAGGATGTGGGGCGGCGAGCGGTGGAGCTTCACCCGTTCGCTCGCGGGCGTGTCGCCGGTGCGCACCACCGATCGGATCTCGACGGGCGGATAGCCGAGCTCGAGCAGCGACTCGCGGATGCCTCTCAGCGGCTGCTGCAGGTTCTTCTCGATGTCGTTGCTGAGCGCCTTGAGCGGCGAGATGTACAGGATGGAGAGCTCGTCACCCAGCTTGCCGGCGAGCCCGCGCTGCACCAGCTCGTCGAGAGCCGCGAGGAAGGCGGCCAGCGTCTTGCCCGAGCCGGTGGGGGCGGCGATCAGCGTGTGCTCGCCCGCCTGGATGTGCGGCCACCCGCGCCGCTGCGGCTCGGAGGGCTTGCCGTGGGTGCGCGCGAACCAGTGTTCGACGGCGGGGTGGAAGCGCGCGTCGGCTTCGCTAGAGCCCGCGGGCGCGGCGTTCGTGTCGGGAGCGAGGGCGAGCGGAGCCGGGAGCGCGGACATCCGGCAACGGTAGCCCTTGTCCCAGCGCCGGGCCAGGGTGGCTGCGGCAGCGCCGATATCGCGAGACTTTCATCGCTTGGTGGCTGTCCGACCTGGATTGTGCGCGCCCTCCCGCGCGAGTCCGCGAGCGCCGGGGAGGGCCGCGCCACGCGCAGGCCGCTGCGGCCGAGCCTGGCGCGGGGAGGGCAACTCCACCTATTGCGTCACCGCGGCGGAGCTGGGCGGCGCGGCGTCGCCGCGAACGCTCGCGACCGCTTCGATCAGGTGGTGGTGCCCGGGGGCGAGATCCCAACGGAAGTAGGCGTGCGGTAGCTCGGGCGGGAAGAAGCCGTCGGTGAAGTGATCGTGCAACTCCACGAGCGGCGCGGAGCCGCCGGACTCGTAGGCTTGCGCGATTACCTCGTCGTCGCTCCAGCGGTGGGGGCTGTCGCGGAGGCCATCGAAGCTCGGCGGCAGCTCACCCGAGACTCGATCGTGTGCGCTCGCGAAGGAGCGGCCGACGGTAGCCTCGCGCACCGCCGCCTTGACGGCGTCGAGGCCAGGCCCCGGCTCGGGCTCATCGAGCAGGAGCACGACCTGGCCGAGCACGTTGCCGAACAAGATCGCGGGGTCGCCCAGGCGCGCGACGAGCGGGGCAAAGCGCTCGGGGTGTTGCACCAGGTGATCGGAGGCGACGAACTCGATGCGCGGCTGGCGCTCGAGAGGGGCGCGGCGCAGGCGGCGACGGAACAGGAAGCGCGCGATCGGATCGGGCTCCAAGACGATCACGTGCTCGAAGCGCTCGAACAAGAACGGTTGCAGATTGTAGCCCGCGCTTGGCCCGACCAGGAGCAGGGTCGGCTCGGGCGGTGACCAGCCGAGCAGCCACTCGCCCAGCGCCCAGCGAAACGGCTCCCAGAGCTTCTTGGCGTGGCGCCGCGCGAGGAGGTGATACTTCACGCCGCCCGCCGGGTTGAAGGCGGCGAAACGGGTCGATTCGCTCGCGCGGGGTGAGGGTGGCATGGACGCGGCGAGCGTAGCGCAGGGGGCCAGGGAGCGGGCAACCTTGACAGACCCGCGCGCGAGGCCTAATTTAACCAAAAGGTTATATGACGCCACCGGAGAGCCTCAGCAACACCTTCTCGGCGCTCGCCGATCCCACGCGCCGGGCGATCTTGTCGCGCCTCGCTTCTGGGGAGGCGTCGGTGACGGAGCTGGCCGAGCCGTTCGACATGAGTCTGCCTGCGATCTCGAAGCACCTGAAGGTGCTGGAGCGCGCGGGCCTCATCGCTCGCGGGCGAGAGGCGCAGTGGCGACCGTGCCGGCTCGAGGCGGGCCCGTTAAAAGACGCGACGGACTGGCTGCTCTCGTATCAGAGCTTCTGGAAGGGCAGCCTCGATGCGCTCGAAAGCTATCTCGGGGAGACGAAGCCACGGGGAAGGAAGAAGTAGGGGCCAAGGATCCCTCAGTCCAGCAGCCGCGTGATTCGCGCGATCTCGGGCGGCTCGAGCGTCAGCTGGAAGATGGCCAAGTCCTCCTGCATGTGGTGCTCGGACGCGGTGCCCGTGAGCGGGGTGACCCCCACCTGCGTGAGGTAACGGAACAAGACCTGCGCCGGGGTCGCCGCGTAGCGGGCGGCCAGCGCTTGCACGTCGCGGTGCGCGATCAGGTGCGGGTTCGCCGTCAGCGTCCAGAAGCTCTGGTAGCGGATGTCGTGCTGGCGGCAGAAGGCGCGCAGCTCCTTGTCGTAGCCCGTGTCGCGGTAGAAGCGGTTTTGCACGATGCTGGGCTTGATGCGAGCCGTCTGCCACAGCACCGCGAGCTGCTTCGGGTCGTAGCAGTTGGAGATGCCGAGCGCGCGCACCACGCCGGCGTCGACCTGCGCTTCAAACGCACGCCACGCCTCGAGCGTCTTCTCGAAGGGACGGATCGGCGAGTGCAGCAGCAGCGCGTCGAGATAGGTCGTGGAGAGGTTGGCGAGCGAGGCGCGGCAAGACTGTTCGATCTGCAGCGCCAGCGGCGCGCTCGGATCGTACGGGAGCCGCTTCGGGTCCTGACCGTCGCGCGGCGTGAACTTGGTCTGGAGATAGAGGCTCTCGCGCGCTCCGTCCTGGGCAAGGAACGCCGTGACCCCGCGCCCGACGCCGGGCTCGTCGTAGTGCTTGGGCTGGCAGGCGGTGTCCACGCCGCGAAAGCCGAGCTCGAGGGCGCGCTCGACCAGCGCGGCCGTGCGCTCTTTCTTCCAGGCGGTGCCGTACAGGATCGGCGGCGCGGCGTTGGGCTCGGTGAGAGAAGGTGCCATGAGTTTGGGGGCTACTCGGCGACGCGGGTTTCGGCGCTGCTCGGAGGGGCATCGTCGCCGGCAGGGACGCCATCGCCCACGGCGATGCCCGCGCTCGGTGGGAAGATGATGCCGTGCAGCGCCGCCGCCTGCTGCACGGGTGCGAACGAGCGCCGATGGATGGGGCAGGGGCCGTGCTGTTCGAGCGCCCGCACGTGTTGTTTCACGGGGTAGCCCTTGTGCTGGGCGAAGCCGTATTCGGGGTAGGTGCGGTCGTAGTCGCGCATGCGCGCGTCGCGCGCCGTCTTGGCCAGGATCGAGGCGGCCGCGATCGAGAGGCTGAGCGCGTCACCGCGCACGATGCGCGTCTGCGGCGCGGGGATCTCGCGGATCTTCCGGGCGTCGATCAGCAGGTGCTCGGGCTCGACGCCCAGCCCCTCCACCGCGCGCCGCATCGCGAGCAGACCCGCCCAGTAGATGTTGAGGCGGTCGATCTCTTCGGGCTCGGCGAACCCGACGGCGCAGGCGCGTGCCTCGCTGCGGATCACCACGGCGAGCTCTTCGCGCGCCTTCGGGTCGAGCTGCTTCGAGTCGTTGACGTGGGGCGCCTTCCAGCCCACCTTCAGGATCACGGCCGCGGCCGCCACGGGGCCGGCGAGCGGGCTCATGCCGGCTTCGTCGACGCCCGCGACGAGCGTGACCTGGCGCGCCCACAGCTCGCGCTCGTAGCGCAGCATGTGGCGCAGGCGTTGGCCTTCGGCGCGGTTGGCGCGGCGGCGCTTGTCGAGGCTCTCGATCAGAGCTCGCGCGCTCGCCCGCGGATCGGCGCGCAGGAGTACCTCGAGCTCGCGGGGCAGGCGCCGGCCACCTTCGAGGTAGCGGGTGCGCAGCTCGGCGAGGCTGAGCCGTGGAGTACTGGAAGAGGGGCGCGCGGGCACGTCGTCGGGCCAGACGGAGAAAAAGCGAATGCGCGGCGAGCATCGATCGCCGCGAGACGGGTTTCAAGGCGCCTGGCACGGCCCTCGGGATGGTTCTCTCGGCGGGCCGCCTCTTTTGGGTAATCTCAGTGGGGTGATCTCAGTGGGGTGCCCTCAGCGGGTTTCGGCGGCGTTCACGCCGAGCGGCACGCGAGACTCGTAGACCGTCTCTGCGGGCAGCTCGAGCGCCGTCAGGAACCCTCCGTTCCCGCTGCCTGTATCTATGCCAAATACGCTGCCGTGGCGGAAGAGATCCGACGGGTCGTCGGGGGTGTGCTGCGAGAGGCCGGGCGGCAGCGAGTGGGTGCGCGTGTGGCCGACGACCACCCGCTTGCCGGTGTAGCACTCGAAGAAGCGTGGCTCATTCGACCACGCCAGCGTGCCGGCTGGCTCGACCTCGCGCGGATGCGGGAAGCTGCCGTTGTCGCACACGGGCAGCGCGCCATGCAGATAGATGCCGTGCTCGTCTTCGTACCAGTAGGGCCGCGCACGCAGCCACGCGACGACGGCGGGCGGAAAAAAGCTCGCGTTCGACATGGCCGCAAACTCTTCGCCGCTCGGCTGCTCGCCGGGCAACGGCGCCGGGCCGCCCACGAACGAGCGCAGCGTGGCGAGAGTGCCGTTCTTCGGCGTCGCCACGAAGTTATCCCAGCCTTCATCGAGCACGCGCAGCCAGGCATCTTCATGGTTGCCTCGCAAGGCCACCACGCGCGCCAGCGTGTGCTCGGGCAGCGTCATGATGCGAGCGATCACCTGCGCGGAGCGCGGGCCGCGATCGAGATAATCACCCAGGAAGACGAGCGTGTCGTTGCTACTGAGCGCAGGCAGCTGTTCCAAGATGCGCCCGAGAGCATCGAGTTCGCCGTGAATGTCTCCGAAGATGAAGCTGCGTGACACCATGAGTTCTAGGGCTTGGCCAGGATCCCAGCAAGAGCAGCTTCGTCGCCCAAGGTGAAGCGCAGGGTGCCGCCAGGTTTCGCGCCGCGTCGAGCTGCTTTGAGTCGAGGCGCAATCGGCAGACGTGGTCTTCAAAAAGGCAAGCATGACGCCCCGAGTGGGGCGTTCCGCCGCCGCTGGGGAACGCGGGCTCGAGGCGAGCTGGCTCGATCGCCGCCTTTGTTCGGCAAGCGCGATTGCGGTCGACGCGTCGCTCGCATCGAGCGGCGACACGATGGGCTCACATGCGACTACAGCCCTCGACAGTCGATTCGGCTCGCAGCGCCGTTCTCCACCCCCCAAGGCGTTGGCGTGGAAGCTGATTTGTGAAGCGCCCGCGGCGCGGCCCGGCCGCGGCCGCTTGACGAGCCAGGGCAGGGAGGCAAGGCTCCTCATGAGGTGTTTGCGTGAGCCAAGAGCGTCCCAGCCCCGAGCCTTTCATCGAAACACTCGCCATCCACGCCGGCCAAGAGCCGGATCCGGTGCATGGCGGCGTGATGCCCAATATCGTCCTGTCCACCACGTTTGCGCAGCCAGAGCCCGGCAAGCCGCTCGTCTTCGACTACTCGCGCAGCGGCAACCCGACGCGGCAGACCCTCGAAGCCTGTCTCGCCGCGCTCGAGCACGCAAAGTTCGGGTTCGGCTTCGCGAGCGGGTGCGCGGCAGCGACCACGCTCCTGCACACGCTCGCTCCGGGCGACCACGTGGTGTGCGGCGACGACGTCTACGGCGGCACATATCGGCTGTTCATGCGCGTGATGAAGGGCTTCGGTATCGAGACGAGCTTCGTCGACGCGTCTGACCCGCGCCGCTTCGAAGCGGCGTTCACGCCGAAGACCAAGCTCGCCTGGGTCGAGTCGCCGACGAACCCGCTCTTGAAGCTGGCCGATATCGCAGCGCTCTCGGCCGCGTGCCGCGCGCGGGGCGTGCCGCTCGTCGTCGACAACACGTTCGCGTCGCCCGTGCTACAACAGCCGCTCGACCTTGGGGCAGACGTGGTGTTGCACTCGGCCACCAAGTACTTGAACGGGCACTCCGACGTGGTCGGCGGAGCGCTGCTCATGAACGACGCCGGCCTCGCCGAGCGCGTGCGTTTCCTGCAGAACGCGATGGGCGCGGTGCCGAGCCCGTTCGACTGTTACCTGGTGCTGCGCGGGCTGAAGACATTGCCGGTGCGCATGGAGCGGCACACGAAGACGGCCGCCGAGCTGGCGACGCGCCTCGTGGGCCACGCGGGAATCGAGCGCGTGCACTACCCCGGGCTGAGCTCGCACCCGCAGCACGAGCTCGGCCGTCGTCAGATGCGCGGTCCGGGGGGCATGGTGAGCCTGGTGCTCGCCGGCGGCGAGCCGGCCGCACGGCGCTTCCTCCAGGCGCTGCGCTGGTTCGCGCTGGCCGAGAGCCTGGGCGGCGTCGAGTCGCTCGCGGAGAGCCCGCCGCTGATGACGCACGCCTCGATCCCGAAAGACGTGCGGCTCTCGATCGGCATCCCCGACGGGCTGGTGCGGTTGTCGGTGGGGCTCGAGCATATCGAAGACCTGTGGGCGGATCTCGAACGGGCGCTCGACGTCGCGCGCCGCGGAGCATGACGAGCCGATGACCTCCGAAGCCGCCGCATCGAATGTATTATCGCTGATAGGCAATACGCCGCTCGTCAAGCTGGCCTCGCTCGATACCGGCCCCTGCGAGCTGTTTCTGAAGCTCGAGAACCAGAACCCGGGCGGCTCGATCAAAGACCGAATCGGTCTGTCGATGATCGAGGCCGCCGAGCGGGAAGGCGCCTTGCAGCCCAACGCGCTCCTGGTGGAGGCGACGGCGGGCAACACGGGCCTTGCGCTGGCGCTGGTGGCCGCGCGCAAGGGATACCGCCTGTTGCTCGTCATCCCCGACAAGATGAGCCAGGAGAAGATCTTCCACCTGCGCGCGATGGGCGCCGAGGTGCGGATGACCCGCTCCGACGTCGGCAAGGGCCACCCCGAGTATTATCAAGACCTGGCGGCGCAGATCAGCCGCGAGCAGGGCGGCTATTACATCAACCAGTTCGAGAACCCGAACAACCCCCTCGCCCACGAGCGCGCCACGGGCCCCGAGATCAGCGCGCAGATGGACGGGCGGGTCGACGCGGTGGTGTGCGGCGTCGGCTCTGGCGGCACGATCACGGGCCTGAGCCGTCACTTCGCGCGCGTGTCGCCGCACACCGAGATGGTGCTGGCCGATCCGCAGGGCTCGGTGCTCGACGGTTATGTGCGCACCGGCGAGATCGGCAAGGCTGGCTCCTGGCTGGTGGAGGGTGTCGGGGAGGATTTTCTGCCCGGCATCTGCGACCTTTCGCGCGTGCGAGCCAGCTACAGCGTCTCCGACGAGGAGAGCTTCATGACCGCGCGCGCGTTGCTCGAGCGCGAGGGCATCCTCGGAGGTTCATCTACCGGGCTCTTGCTGGCGTCGGCGCTGCGCTACTGTCGTGCGCAGACGGCGCCCAAGCGGGTCGTGAGCTTCGTCTGCGACAGCGGCAACAAGTACCTGTCGAAGATGTACAACGACTACTGGATGCGCGAGCAAGGCTTCCTGCGCGAAGCTCCGCAGGGAGATCTGAGAGACGTGATGGCGCGCACCGCCGAGCAGCACGCGGTGATCGCGGTCGCACCGAACGATCGACTGCTCGTCGCTTACTCGCGCATGAAGCTGTATGATGTATCTCAGCTGCCGGTGCTCGACGGGCAGCGCATCATCGGCATCATCGACGAGTCGGACCTGCTGATCGCGGCTCAGGCCGACTCGGGCGCGTTCCAGCGCCCGGTCGACAGCATCATGAGCCAGAAGCTCACGACGGTGCAGGTGAAGGACCGGGTCGAGTCGCTTTTTCCCGTGTTCGAGCGCGGCCTGGTCGCGATCGTGTGTGATGGCCCCGCGTTCCTCGGGCTCATCACACGCATCGACCTCTTGAACTACCTGCGGCGGAAGATCTCCTAGCCCGCCGGTCCGGAGGGCTAGCCGGCGCGCTTCTTTAGCGCCTCTTCGAGCTCCTTTGTCTTCTCCGTGAAGCGTTGGTAGGCGGGTCGCTTCGACAGCCGCGCGACATATTCGCTGAATGCCGGGCGCGGTTCGATGCTCTTGATCATCAAGCCCCAGCCGAGCTGGGAGCCGAAATAGACGTCGGCGGCCGAGAAGCGATCGCCGAGGATGTAGGGGCCCGGCGTGATGGCGTTCTCGATGTTGTTCATCACGTCGTCATACGTGCCGTATCCAAGCGCGCTCGACCGCACCTCCACGGAGCGCGGGCTCTGCTTGTCGGTGCCCGCCTGCTCGATGCAGGCTGCCGCGAAGAACAGCCAGCGAAAGTACGTCCCGCGGGCTGGCTCGGACGGCATGGGCGCGAGCTTGGCCTCCGGAAAGGCATCCGCCAGGTAGGCACAGATCGCCGCCGCCTCCGTCACCACCACTCCACGATGTACGATCGCAGGCACCTTACCCATCGGGTTCAGCGCGAGGTACTCGGCGCGCTTGTGCTGCTTGTGTTCGAAGTCGAGCAGCTCGACGTGGTACGGCGCGCCGACCTCCTCGAGCATCCAGTGGACGATGCGGCCACGAGAATACGGGTTGGTGTAGAAACTGATGCTGTCCGTCATGGGCTACCCTCGCTGCTTCGCTCTAATGAGTTACTTAGCGCGCGTGCGGAGGCGAGGCCAGAAGGGCGCCGCGCCACATGGGGCAAACGCGCCGCGCGCGAACGCGTCATTCCGGCGTTTCTGCTGTGCCCGCGAGCAGCGGCGTGCGTTCCGTTACCGATCCGAGCGCGAGCTCATGGCGAGAACGTGTCACGGCGACGTACAGCGCGCGCCGCGCAGAGGGCTGATTCGGATAGTTGAGCTTCGACGCGTCGGGGGCGACGACGTAGTCGAACTCGAGCCCTTTGACGTGGTCGACCGTGGTGACGTTCACCCCGGATTCGTAGGCGAAAGCGCCGTCTAGCACGAGGCGTGCATCGAGCGCGTGGCGCAGCAAGCGAGTGAGCCGCTTCGCTGTCGCGGGCGAGCGGCAGATGACGGCCGCGGAGGCGCGAGGATCGTGACGCTCGATCTCGCGCAGCTCGCTCACCAGCCACAGCCCGAGGTGTGCCTCGTTGAAGAAGTCGAGGAACGGCGCTTCGCGATCATCCCCGGTCACCGGCTCTGGCGCGCTGGCGCCGCTAGGGGAGACGAGGCGTTTTGCGACCCGTACCACTTTGGGAGGGCAGCGATAGTTCACGCCGAGCGTGACGCGCTCATAGTCGGTGCGGCCCAGGGCCCTCATCGTCTCCTCCCAGCCTGCGAAGAAGGCGGCAGGATCGGTCTGCTGATCGGCATCGCCGGCGACGACGAACGTACCGTCCGGGGCGAGGCTGCGACCGATCAGCGCGAGCTCGATCGGCGCGAACTCCTGCGCCTCGTCGAGCACGATGCAGTCGAAGTCTCGAGGCGCAGTGGGGGTCGCTCGGCGTCGCTCGGCGCGGAGTCGATCGAGCTCGAACAGCACCGCGCAGTCCTCGGCGTCGATGCTGCCCGCGTCTTCCAGCGGCGTGCCGGCGTCGATCGATCGGCCGTCGACGGTGCGCAGCCTGGCCTGGTCGACGTGCGCGTACTCTCGCTCCGTCGCTCGGCTGAACTGGATGCGCGTGTGCTCGAGCAGCTCGGCCACGCCGTACGCGCCGATCGGGTCTCGCGAGGAAGCCACCACCTGGGCGACCAACGCGCGATCACCGAACAGGTGCTGCAGGTCTCCGCGGGAGACGCTGGCAGCGGCGCGCAGCAGGCGTCGTTCGCGTTCGTCGTCGATGCGCCCGGGCCGCCGCTCGGCGATCGCCGCCAGCGCAACTCGCAGCGCCGGATCGCGCTTGAAGCGGATCACGCTGGCGGTCGCCGACTCACTCACGCGGCGGGCGACGCCAGGGAACGCGCAACGCATCTGCTCGAGCGCCCAGCGCTCGAACACGCGCACGTCGACGTCGAGCTGCAGGCTCGACAGCAGGGGATCGATCAGGCGCTCGAGCCCGACGCTCGGCACCAGCACCGCCACGCGGAAGCGGCCGTGCTTGGCGGCCTCCGCGAGGCGCGCCAGGCGGTGCAGGGCCACGGTGGTCTTGCCGTGGCCTGCTTCGCCGAGCACCAGCACCGAGCGCCCCGGCGGGAGATCGACCACCCGGCGCTGCGCGGGATCGAGGTGCACGTCGATGAGCGAGGGCGGGTTCTGTCGCAAGGCCGCGCTGCGTGTCTCGAACACCCGCGAGGGCAGGCCGGGTACGCGCCGCCAGACCCCGTCGGACCGGCGGGTGAGCGCGGCGTCGGCCGTGACGATGTCGGCGAGGTCACGCCCCCGGTAGCCGACGATGGTTCGCTCCAGCAGCGTCGTGTCTTCGCCGGCGGCGCCGCTCCGCCCTTCGCGCGCAGAGAAGAACAGCGCCGCGTAGGCCGACTCGGCGAAATCGGCGACGACCAGCCCCTCGCGCACTTTCCGGGTTCGGCGTGACCGCTCGCCGCTCGTGAGGAGCACATCGGTGATGCCGTCGCGACGCGCGATGCGGCAGTGCGCCAGATAGTGCGGGAACGGATCCTGTGGGAGCCGGGAGCGCGCCGCTGCGTGGAGCTCGATCTGTCGGAGCACTCGCTCTCGATCGGCAGGCCCGAGGTCATCAGCGAAGGTGGGATGAGGCAAAGTTTCGCTCGAGGCGGATGGAGGTGACGGCGGCGCGACGGCAACGGGAAAGGGGCGTGGGTCAATGCGCCAAGACGGACACTAGAAGGGCGTGGTTTGGGGCGCCCACGCCTGAGACAACCCCTATCAAATCAGCGAGAAGCGTGCGTCTTGGAAGCTTCCAACTGCCCCCGGGGCGTGCGATATTATTGGAGGTCGTGCGGAACGGAGCGCACGACCAGAGCGCTCGACCGAGGAACGCGCGGATGGCAAGGAACGATGTCGGGCGGCGCCCATCGAGCGATCGTGAAGCCGTGTTCGCGACTGCGCGCGACTGGCTCGGCGACGGCGAACGGGTGGTTTGGGCGACCGTGGTCGGTACCTGGAGCTCGTCGCCGCGTCCCCTCGGCAGCCAGATGGTGGTCGCCGAGGGCGGGCGCTTCGCCGGCTCCGTATCGGGCGGCTGCGTCGAGTCGGCGGTGCTGGTCGCCGCGGGCGAGGTGTTCGCCGGGGGCCCCGCGCGCACGCTCAAATATGGTGTGAGCACGGAGCAGGCCTGGGAGGTCGGGCTGCCGTGCGGCGGTACGATCGAGGTGCACCTCGGTGAAGCGCAGCGGCCGATCGTCGAGCGTCTGGTCGAGGCTCGCGCTCGTCGCCAGAGCGTCACGCGCGTGATCGAGCTCGCCTCGGGCGCCGAGGCGCTCTGGGATGCCGGGGGGCCGAGTGCGTTCTCCAGCGGTGAGGAGGCGCTCGCGAGCGCGGTGGAGCAGGCGCACCACCGTGAGCAGAGCCAGTTGGTCGATCTCTCCGGGCGGCGTTTCTTCGTGCACGTGGTGGCGGCTCCGCTCCGGCTGATCGTGGTCGGCGCCGTGCACCTGACGCAGACGCTCGCCGAGCTCGCCACGCTCTCGGGCATCGACGTCACCGTGGTCGACCCGCGCACGGCCTTCGCGACCCCCGAGCGCTTTCCCGGCGTCGCGCTCTCTCACGAGTGGCCCGACGTCGCGCTGGAGCGCCTCGGGCTGGATCGGCGCAGCGCCGTGGTCGTCCTGTCGCACGACGCCAAGCTCGACGAGCCGGCGCTCGAGGCTGCGTTGAAGAGTGAATGCTTCTATATCGGAGCGCTGGGCAGCCAGCGCACCCAGGCGGCGCGCCGCGGGCGACTCGGCGAAGCAGGGTTCGGAGAAGAGGCGCTGCGGCGCATTCACGGCCCTGTCGGGTTGGACATTGGTGCATTGACCACGCCCGAAATTGCGATCTCGATCATGGCGGAGTTGATTCGCGCATGGCGCCGAAGGTCGGAGCCGATGGAAGCGGCGCGCTAGCTCGAGCGGTCACCCCGTGGCGTCGCGAGCCGATACCGGTGCTGGAACAATCGGATGCAGCCGTTCGCGCGAGCCCCTTGCTGCCGAGCGGGGGGCCCTTCGTCGCTGCGGTTTGTACCCCGCGGTGTGTACGCCGCTGTGAGTACAGCGGGGCAAATTGACAGCCCTTGTCACCCCTTCTATTCTGACCTGGGCTGGCGCACTCGGGGCTGCACCGAGCTGAGCGGCGGTCTGAGGAACGTTGGTCTTCGACTCTGCCCGCTCTGAGCCCCCTGCCTTCTTCTCTGCGTCCAGCGCGGGAAGAAACAGCATCGAAGGGCCGAGTCGAGAGGGCGGAGGGGCGGCGGCTGGCGGGAGCGGTGGCCCCGAAGGCGGAGCGCCTGCCGCGTTCGACTCCGCGGCGGAGGTGCGCGCACGGCTCGCTGCGCTCGACTACATCGCGGACGACGCGTTGAGCGTCAGCGTCTTCCTGGCGAGCAAGCTCGGGCGTCCGCTCTTGGTCGAGGGCGCACCGGGTGTCGGCAAGACGGAGCTCGCCAAGGTGGTGAGCCGCATGCTGCGCGCCGACCTCATCCGGCTGCAATGCTATGAGGGGCTCGATCTCGCCCACGCCGCTTACGAGTGGAACTATCCCCGCCAGTTGCTGGAGATTCAGGCGCGCGGAGCCGCGGGGCGGGCAGCGCCCGGCGCGGCACCGGCTGCGGGCGCGGGACAGGTCGACGACCTGTTCGCGCCGGAATACCTGCTCCGGCGCCCGCTGCTCGACGCGATCGACCCGCGTCGGGATCGACCGCCGGTGCTGCTGATCGACGAGCTCGATCGCGCCGACGAGGAGTTCGAGAGCTTTCTGCTCGAGCTGCTCTCGGATTTTCAGATCACCATCCCCGAGCTCGGCACGGTGCGCGCGGTGCATCGCCCGTTCGTGCTGCTCACGTCGAACCGCACGCGCGAGGTGCACGACGCGCTCAAGCGTCGCTGCCTGTATCAGTGGATCGACTACCCGAGCCCCGAGAAGGAGAAGCAAATCCTGGAGCGCAAGGTGCCGGGGCTCGGCGACGCGCTGAGCCGTCAGATCGTGGCCTTCAGCGCGGGGCTGCGCGGCGCGGGGCTGTACAAGGCGCCGGGCGTGGCCGAGAGCATCGACTGGGCGCGGGCGCTCCAGCTGCTCGGGGTGCAGAAGCTCGGGCTCGACGACGTGAGCTCGACGGTCGGCTGCCTCGTGAAGCACCAGGACGACGTGGAGCGGCTGCGGGGCGGCCTGGCGCGCGAGTTGCTCGAAGCCGGCGACGCCGTGGCGGGGCACTCGCCGGCAGGCCACTCGCCGGCGGGCAACGGAGCCTGATTCGAGAACATGGCTGACGTCGACGTCGTCCTCGCCTTTGTCCACTTCGCGCGCGAGCTGCGGGCAGCGGGCCTCGGCGTGAGCCAAGGGCAGCTTGAGGCGTTCCTGCGCGCGTTTCAGTGGCTAGACCCTTGCTCGCGGGGCGACCTGTATCACGCGGCGCGCACCACGCTTCTCACGCGGCGCGAAGACGTGCCGTTGTTCGAGCGGCTCTTCGCGCACTTCTGGCTGGCCCCGGTCGAGGCGGCGCGTTCGCCCGGCAAGATGCCGCTCGCCCCCCGGCACCGGCGTTCGGAGGAGCGTCCGGCGCTCGCGATGCTGCTCTCGGAGCGGGCGCGCCCCGCCGACCCGGAGATCGAGGTGCGCGATCGGTCGTTCACCGCGAACGACGACGAGCTGCTGCGACGCAAGGACTTCGCGCTGATGACGGCGCGCGAGCTGGAGGCGCTGCGACGCCAGTTCCTGCTGCGGCGCTGGGATTTCGCGACGCGGGTGACGCGCCGGAAGGTGCCCTGCCGATCGGGCCGCGAGCTCGACCTGCGGCGGCTGCCGGCGCGGGCGGCGCGCACGGGCGGTGCTGTGCTCGATCTGCCGCGGCGACGGCCGAAGATCAAAGAGCGACCGCTCGTGATCCTGGCCGACGTCAGCGGCTCGATGGAGCTCTACACGCGCGTGCTGCTGCAGTTCATGCACGTGCTGCGGCAGCGCCTCGACCGCGTGGAGACGTTCGTGTTCGCCACGCGGCTCACGCGCATCACCGGCGAGCTCGGCCTGACGGACATCGACCGGGCGCTCGACGAGGTGTCGGCCAGCGTGATCGATTTCGCGAGCGGTACGCGCATCGCCGAGAGCCTGCGCGCGTTCAATACCGAATGGGCGGGGCAGCTGCTCGCGCGCGGCGCAGTGGTGATCGTCATGAGTGACGGCTGGGAGCGCGGCAGCGCCTCGGAGCTGAAGAAGGAGATGCGGATCTTGAGAGAGCGATGTCATCGGTTGATTTGGTTGAACCCGAGGCTCGGGCGACCGAACTACTCGCCGAGGGTGGAGGGCATGGCCGCTGCGCTGCACCACGTCGACGACTTCCTGTCGTGCCACGACCTGCAATCGCTCGAGGCCGTCGCCCAGCACCTCGCCGAGCTGCCCCGGCGCCGCGGCAGCTCGCGAGCCCCATTCCACGGGGTGAGAGACCCGCTGCACGCCGCAGCACCGCCGGGAGAAGCGTCGCAATGAAGATGCAAGGCACCTACACGTTCGAGGCCCCGCTCGACACCGTATGGAACGCGTTGTTCGACCCGGAGGTGCTGGCGCGCACGCTGCCCGGCTGCGAGAAGCTCGAGCGTGAGGGCAACCAGTTCCGCGGTGACATCAACGTCAAGATGGGTCCGGTGCAGGGCAAGTTTCAGGGCAAGGTCGACATCACCGACATCAAGGATCGCGAGAGCTACACGATGGTCGTCGACGGACGCGGCCCGGCCGGCTTCGGGAAAGCCACCGCTCAGATGCGCGTGCAAGCCGAGGGCACGGGCACGCGCCTCGACTACGACAGCGACGTCACCGTGGGCGGCAAGATCGCGAGCGTCGGCCAGCGCTTGATCGACGCCTCGTCGCGCGCGATCGTGAAGCAGAGCTTGGAGGGCTTGCACGAGCAGATCAAGGCGCTGGCGCCGAGACCTGCCGCGCCGGTTGCCGCCCCCGCCGCGACGCCCGCGGCGTCGCCCGAGCCTGCCACGGCTGCGCCCTCGGCAGCAGGGGCCGAAGCCGCCGTCACGGCGGATGCGGTGGCGGGTGCCGACGCCACGCGTGCCGCGCCGGTCGGCGCAGCCGCCGCGGGCTCACCGGTAACGAGCGCGCCGGAGGTGGGGCCCCCGCGCGGCGACAAGGCCTGGTTCGAAGGCGGCGCGCGTCCACTGCCGACGCCAGCGGGCTCGCCCGCTGCAGCGATGACGGGTCGCCCTGCGCGCGGCCCGAGCCAGGCGGCCTTTGCGCTCGGCGTCGCCAAGGAGGTCACCAAAGAGCTGTTCCCGATGAAGAGGGTGCTGCTCGTGGCAGGCGTACTGGTCCTGGCTTGGCTCATCTATCGACTGGTGAGCTCCTGACGGGAGGATGATCTCGGGGCGCCGCGGAGCGCCCCCGACCGCACTTCAAACCCCATCGACCGCAAGAATCGAGAAGAGGAACCATGACAGATTGTCTCGAGACCGAGTCACGCCGCGCTCCAACCGGGCGGCAGAAACAGGTGCTCCGATGATTCCCGCCCAGTTCGATTATCACGCGCCCAAGTCGCTGGATGAAGCGATCGCGCTGCTCGGCCAGAACGCGGGCAACGCCAAGGTGCTCGCCGGCGGCCAGAGCCTGATCCCTGCCATGCGCTTCCGGCTCGCCATGCCCGAGGTGCTGATCGACATCAACGGCATCACTCAGCTCGAATACATTCGCGAGCAGAACGGTTACCTCGCGATCGGGGCGCTCACGCGCGAGACGGCGCTCGAAGAGTCGTCGCTCATTGCCGAGAGGTATCCGCTGCTGCTCGACACCGCCAAGGTCGTTGCCGATCCGCTGGTACGCCAGCGCGCGACGGTGGGCGGCAACCTCGCCCACGCCGATCCGGCCAACGATCACCCTGCGACGATGCTGGCCTACGCGGCGCAGATCGTGGCGCGCGGGCCCAAAGGCGAGCGCACCATCGCCATCGACGACTTCTTCACGGGCCTGTTCGAGAACTCACTCGACGCCGGCGAGATCTTGACCGAGATCCGCATTCCGAGCCCCAAGCCGCAGAGCTCCGGTGCCTACGTGAAGATCGAGCGCAAGGTGGGCGACTACGCCACGACGGCTGTGGCCGTACAGCTCGAGACGGCGGGCGACGTGTGCAAGGCCGTCCGCATCGGCCTCACCAACGTGAGCGCCACGCCGATGCGCGCCAAGCAGGCCGAGGCCAAGCTCGTCGGGCAAGCCCTGACAGAGCAGAACCTGGAGGCCGCCGCGAAGCTCGCGGCGAGCGAGTGTGACCCGTCGAGCGACTTGCGCGGGTCGGCCGAATACAAGCGCGACGTGACGCGCGTGGTGGTCAAGCGCGCGATCTTGCTCGCGCATTCGAGGGTGAAGGGAGCACGGGCATGAGCCGGCACAAGATTAGCCTGACGGTGAACGGGGAGAAGGTGGAGCGCGAGGTCGAGGCGCGCACGCTGCTGGTGCATTTCATCCGCGAGCAGCTCGAGCTCACCGGCACGCACATCGGCTGCGACACCACGAGCTGCGGGGCTTGCACCGTGGTGCTCGATGGACGCCCCACGAAGAGCTGTACCGTGTTCGCGGTGCAGGCCAACGGCCAGAAGCTCGAGACGATCGAGTCGGTGGCGGCGGGCGGCAAGCTTCACCCCGTGCAAGAGGGGTTCTGGGAGAAGCACGGCCTGCAGTGCGGCTTTTGCACCCCGGGCATGATCATGACGGCCAAGAGCCTGCTCGAGAAGAAGGCACGGCCGACCGAGACGGAGATTCGCGAAGGCATCAGCGGCAACATCTGCCGTTGCACCGGCTACAACAAGATCGTCGAGGCCATCCAATACGCCGCCGACAAGCTGCAGGAGGCACGGTAACCCATGGCACACCTCGAACCCCGCGTCGAAAAACACACGCCCAAGGCCAAGGGCACCTCCGCCCAGGTGGAGACGACCGACCACGTCGAGATGAAGACCCCGCAGAAGGTCTGCGGCATGGGCCACCGCATGAAGCGCAAGGAAGATCCGCGCTTCCTGCAGGGCAAGGGCCGCTACGTCGACGACATCAAGCTGCCCGGCATGCTGCACATGGCGCTGGTGCGCAGCCCCTACGCACACGCCAAGATCCTGAACATCGACGCCACCGAGGCGCTGGCGATCCCCGGGGTCGTCGCCGTCATCACGGGCAAGGATCTGAAGGCGGCCGGCAACCTGCACTACATGCCCACCTTGATGAGCGACACCCAGCCGGTGCTGCCGATCGACAAGGTGCTCTACTACGCGCAGGAGGTGTGCGCCGTGATCGCGACCGACCGCTACATCGCGGCCGACGCGCGCGAGAAGGTGATGGTCGAGTACGAGCCGCTGGAGGCCGTGGTCGACCCGCACGAGGCGCTCAAAGACAACATCATCGTTCGCGAGGACAAGGAGAAGAAGACGAACCACGTCTGGCACTGGCGCGCGGGCGACGCGGCAGCCACCGACGCGGTGTTCGCCAAGGCGTCGCACGTCGTCAAGCAGGACATCTACATCCCGCGCATCCACGTCTGCTCGATCGAGACGTGCGGCATGGTCGCCAACTACGACAAGGCGCGCGAGCACATGCAGCTGTACATGACGTCGCAGGCGCCGCACGCTCACCGCACGGTGTTCGCGCTCGTGAGCGGGTTGCCCGAGCACAAGATCCAGGTGATCTCGCCCGATATCGGCGGCGGCTTCGGGGGCAAGGTCCCGGTGTACCCGGGCTACGTCGTGTGCGCCGTGGCCAGCCTCGTCACCGGTAAGCCGATCAAATGGGTCGAGGATCGCAGCGAGAACCTGCAGGCCGACAGCTTCGCCCGGGACTATCACATCTCGGCGGAGCTCGCGGCCGACGCTGACGGCAAGCTCACCGGGTTGCGGGTGAAGACCATCTCCGACTGCGGCGTCGCCGACGCCGCCGCCAACCCCTCGAAGTTCCCCGCCGGCCTCTACAGCATCTGCACCGGATCGTATCAGCTGCAGGCCGCCGACGTGCAGGTCGACGGCGTCTACACCAACAAGCCCCCGGGGGGCGTCGCTTACCGCTGCTCGTTCCGCGTCACCGAGGCCGTGCACCTGATCGAGCGGATGGTCGACATCATGGCGCACGATCTCGGGCGCGATCCGGCCGAGTTCCGGCTCGCGAACTTCATCCGTCCCGACCAGTTCCCCTACAAGTCGCCGACGGGCTGGGAGTACGACAGCGGCAACTACGAGGCGGCGCTGCGCAAGGCGATGACGATGATCGGCTACGACGACCTCAAGCGCGAGCAGCGAGAGAAGCGCGCCAAGGGCCAGCTGATGGGCATCGGCATCTCCAGCTTCACCGAGGTGGTGGGCGCCGGCCCCGCCGCCGACTACGACATCCTCGGCATCAAGATGTTCGACTCGGCGGAGATCCGCATCCACCCGACGGGCAAGGCGATCGCGCGGCTCGGCACCAAGAGCCAAGGGCAGGGGCACGAGACGACGTACGCGCAGATCATCGCCGAAGAGCTCGGCCTGCCCGCGCAGGACGTGCAGATCGAGGAGGGCGACACGGACACCGCGCCGTACGGCCTCGGCACGTATGCCAGCCGCTCGACGCCGACGTCAGGCGCCGCCGCGGCCATGGCGGCGCGCAAGATCCGCGCGAAGGCCAAGAAGATCGCGGCCTATCTGCTCGAGGTCGGCGAGCAGGATCTGGAGTGGAACATCGACCGCTTCCAGGTGAAGGGCTCGCCCGATCAGGCCAAGACGATTCAGGAGATCGCGTTCGCCGCGTACACCAACCATCCGCCGGACATCGAGGCGGGCCTGGAGGCGACGGACTATTACAACCCGCCCAACCTCACGTTCCCGTTCGGCAGCTACATCTGCGTGGTCGATATCGACACCGGCACGGGCGCGGTGAAGATCCGGCGCTTCGTCGCGGTGGATGACTGCGGCAAGATCATCAACCCGCTGATCGTGGAGGGCCAGATCGAGGGAGGGCTCACCATGGGGCTCGCGCCGGCGATGTTCGAGGAGATCGTCTACGATGCGAACGGCCAGAACCTGACGGGCACGATGGCCGACTACCTGCTGCCCACGGCCGTCGAGTCTCCCAAGTGGGAGCTCGGCAAGACGATCACACCCTCGCCGCACCATCCGTTCGGGGCCAAGGGCGTCGGCGAGTCGCCCACGGTCGGCGCGCCGCCGGCCATCGCCAACGCCGTCGTCGATGCGCTCTGGCACCTCGGCGTGCGGCACATCGACATCCCGATCACCCCGCATCGAGTCTGGAAAGCGTTGCGCGAACACGGAGTGGCCGACTGAACGAGAGGCTGGGCTCCAACCGGTCGGCTTCGAGCGCTCTCTCGGCGGAAAGGCGTTCGGAGCCGACGGATTTGCTGGCGGTCGCGGCGCGGCTGCTGGGCGAAGGTGTGGCGTTTGCCCTCATAACCGTGGTGAGGGCCACGCGCCCCACCTCGGGCAAACCCGGCGACAAGGCCATCCTCACCGAACGCGGTGACTGGGTCGGGTGGGTGGGCGGCAGTTGCGCCGAACCGACCGCCCGTCGCGCCGCCCAGCGGGCGCTCGCTGACGGCGAGTGCCGGCTCATCCACATCACCAACGACGAGGCTGACGCCGTGCGGCCGGGGGTCGAAGTGGCGGCCATGACGTGCCATAGCGGGGGGAGTCTGGAGATCTACGTGGAGCCCCATCTGGCCCGCCCGAGCCTGGTCGTCTTCGGTCGTTCGCCGATCGCGCGCGCGCTGTGCGAGCTCGGTCGGCTGATGAAGTACCGCGTATTCTCGGCCGATCTGCAGGGGGCGACGGGGCTCGAGGCCGACTCCAGCGCCGAGGCAGACCCCGCCATCGAGCGGGTCACGGCGCTCGGCGAGCTCGGGCGCGCGCCCGCCGGTCGCCGCATCGTGGTGGTCGCGAGCCACGGTCGCCACGAGCTCGATGCGCTCGCGTGGGCCCTCGGCGACGCTGGCGCCGAGTACGTGGGTCTCGTCACCAGCCGACGGCGCCTCGCCGACGTGCGCGAGCGGCTGCGCGAGCTCGGCGTTGCCCCGAGCGAGCTCGCACGGCTGCATGCGCCTGCCGGGCTTTGCATCGGCGCGACCCTGCCCGAAGAGGTCGCGCTCAGCATTCTCTCCGAGGTCGTCGCCGCGCGGCACGCGGCGGCAGAATCGGAGACGGAATCGGTTTCGGTATCAGTGCCAGTGTCGGTATCAGTACCGGGGCCTGGCGTGTTGGGCGGGGCTGCCGAACGGCGGAGCTGCTGCGACGTCGACGAGCCCCTGGCAGCCGAGCCGCCACGCGCTACCGTCATCCGCCGCAGCTGCTGCGACGAAGAAGCCCCCGAAGCCAAAACCGCCCCCGTCACCGTCACCGACACCGATTCCGTCACCGACACCGACACCGATTCCGATTCCGATTCAGCCTCTTCCCTCCGCATCTCCGCCGTCGTGCTCGCAGCGGGCCTCTCCCGCCGCATGGGCGCCCAGAACAAACTCCTCCTCCCCATCTCGGGAAAGCCCATGGTCGCTCGCGCGCTCGAGAACGTCCTGGCCGCTGGCTTTGCCGAAGTGGTGGTCGTGGTGGGCCACGAGGCAGACGCCGTGCGTGGCGCGCTCGCGGAGCTCGGGGTGCGCTGCGTGTATAACGAGAGCTTCGCGTCGGGGCAGGTGAGCTCGGTGCGCGCTGGCCTCGCCGCGCTGCGCGAGCCGTTCGACGCGGTCATGATCTGCCTCGGCGATCAGCCGCTCATCACCAGCGACGACCTTCGCGAGCTCCAGCGCGCCTATGCTCGCCGACCCTCCGGCTCCATCCTGATCCCGACGCGGGGCAACCAGCGCGGCAATCCCGTGATGGTGGACTGGCAGAGCGCTCGCGGCACGCTGGAGCGCGGCGTGAACTTCGGCTGCCGCCATTTCATTGACGAGAACCCCGAGCGCGTCTACCGCTGGCCGGCGCCAAACGACCATTTCACCCGCGACGTGGACGAGCCCGCTGACTACCAGAAGCTGGTCACTCCGGCGGCGACCCCCGTCCTTCCGCTCGCGGCTCCTCCCATCGACTCGACGGGCTCATGAAGTTCCTGCGCGTCAGCCTGGCCGAGGCTCGTGGCCACGTCCTCGGGCACAACGTCGTGTTCGAAGGCCGTCGCCTGCTCAAGAAAGGCCGTCGCCTGCTCGACGCCGAGCTCGAAGTGCTCGCCCGAACGGGCAGCGACGGCGTCTATGTGGCCATGCTGGATCCCGGCGACGTGGACGAGGACAGCGCCGCTCTCCGCATCGCCCGCGCGCTGGTGCACGCGAACCCGCTCCAGGCAAAGCCGGCCTACGGCGGGCGCGTGTCGCTCATCGCGCCCGAGCACGGCGTGCTCTCGCTGCGGAGCGAGCTGCTGCTCGAGCTCAATCTGCTCGATGGCGTGACGCTCGCGACCCTGCCGGCGCACGCTGCCGCTGCGCCGGGCCAGCTCGTGGGCACGCTCAAGGTGATCCCGTTCGCGCTGCCGCAGGCGACGGTGGCGGCGGCCGAGGCGCTCGCCGCGCGCGGCGTGATCTCGCTCAGACCGATCGCCCCCCGTCGCGTCAGCATGCTCGTCAGCGGCGCCGAGAGCCGCCGCGAGCGCCTGTTCGAGGCCTTTCGCGTTCCCCTGGTGGAGCGTGTGAGCCGCCTGGGACCGCACACCGTGTCGGCCGCCTACGTCACGCTCGAGGCTGACCCCGAACGGGAGCTCGCGGGGGCCATCGCCGATGAGCTCGACGCGGGCGTCGACCTGCTGATCCTCGTCAGCGAGACCGCCACGATGGACTCCCACGACCTCGGGCCCCGCGCCATACGCCGCGCGGGCGGCACCGTGGACGCGGTGGGGGCGCCCGTCTTTCCCGGCAACCTGTTGCTGCTCGGTCACCGCGGTCGCTCCGCGATCCTCGGCGCGCCTGGCTGTGTCCGGAGCCGGGCCGAGAACGTGGTCGATCGGGTGCTGCCGCGCCTCTTGCTCGGCGACAGGCTGGGCCAGCGCGACATCGCCGAGCTCGGCCACGGCGGTCTGCTCCACGACTCGCGCGGCGACGACGAGGGCGGATCGAATGGAGATGGCGGAGCGAACGGCGATGGCTGAGGCGCCGCCAGCAAGCGGGGTCTACTCGGCCGAGCGCCTGCGCCTCGACTTCCCGGCGCTCGCGCAGCGAGTGGGCGGGGCGCCGCTGGTCTACCTCGACAACGCGGCCACCACCCAGAAGCCAGACGTCGTGATCGACGCCGTGGCTCGCGCCTACCGCGACGGCATCGCCAACGTGAACCGAGGCGCCCACACGCTCGCAGCGCGCGCGAGCGCTGCTTACGAGTCGGCGCGTTACCGCGCGCAGCGGCTGATCGGCGCCGAGCGCGCGGAAGAGGTCATTTTCACCAGCGGCTGCACCGCCGCCATCAACCTCGCCGCCTACGCATGGGGCGACGAGCAGGTCGGCGCCGGCGACGAGATCATCGCGACGGCGCTCGAGCACCACAGCAACCTGCTGCCGTGGCAACGGCTTTGCGAGCGGCGCGGGGCGCGGCTCCAGGTCATCCCGCTCAGCCGGGAGGGCGAGATCGACCTCGAGCGTCTCTCGGCCACGCTCTCGGCGCGCACGCGGCTCGTCGCGGTGACGCACGTCTCGAACGTCACGGGCGGTGAGAGTCCGCTCGGCGAGATCAGCGCGCTCTGTCAGCGTGTCGGCGCGTGCCTGCTGGTCGACGGCGCACAGGCCGTGGCGCGCCTGCCCGTGGACGTGCGCGCGCTCGAATGCGATTTCTACGCCTTCTCCGGGCACAAAGCGTATGGCCCGTCCGGCGTCGGGGTGCTGTATGCCCGGCGCGAACGCCTGCGCCAGATGGCGCCCTTCCTCACCGGGGGTGGCATGGTGGAGCAGGTGCAGGCCGAGCGCTCGACGTACGCCTCGGCGCCGGCGCGCTTCGAGGCGGGGACCCCGAACCTGGAGGGCGCGATCGGGCTCGATCGCGCGCTCGAGTACCTCGCGGCGATCGGGCTCGACACGGTGCGTGCGCACGATCGAGCCTTGACCCGCCATGCACGGGCGGCGCTCGAGCGCGTGCCCGGCGTACGGCTGGTCGGCGCCCCCGCCCGCCCGATCGGGGTCGTCTCCTTCGTGTTCGGCGACGTGCACGCTCACGACGTGAGCACGATCCTCGATCAGGCCGGCGTGGCCGTACGCGCAGGCCACCACTGCGCGTCGCTGGCCCTGCAACACTTCGGCGTGGAGGCCACGCTGCGCGCCTCGTTCGCCGTGTACAACACGCCTGCCGACGTCGACGCGCTGGTGACCGCGCTCGGCAAGGTGCGCGAGGTATTCGGGTGAGCGAGCTCGGCAAGCTCTACCCGGACGTGCTGCTCGATCACCACCGAGCTCCGCGTCACTCGGGCCGCCTGCCGTCGCCGACCCACCTCGCCGACGGCCACAACCCGCTGTGTGGAGACCGCGTCGCGGTCACCCTCGCGCTCGGCGGCGGGCGCGTGATCGACATTCGCTGCGAGGTGAAGGGCTGCGCGATCTGCCGCGCCGCAGGCTCGATGATGGCGGAGGCCGTGGTCGGGCGCGAGCTGGGTGAGGTCGGTGCGCTGCTGAGTCGCTTCCTGAGCGCTCTCGCTCAGCCCGATGCGGCGTCGAGCGCCCCGGGCGACGCCGACGGTGCGCGCGAGGCGAGCGCCGCCACGGCAGACCCCACGGGTGCCTCCGAGTGGGGCCCGCTCGCGGCGCTGCTCGAAGCCCGGCGCTTCCCGAACCGACGCCGCTGCGCCAGCCTGAGCTGGGAGATCCTGGAGCGCGCCCTCGCCAGCCCGAACGGAGGCTGACGAACATCGTGGTGCAGGCGGCGCTCGAGCCGCCGGCCTATCTTCTCGAGAAAAGGCCGGGAAACGACGAGTCGAGCGGGAGGAAGGGGCCCATGTACGCGCGGTGCCGCAGTGATGCGAGCCCCCGTCGCGGCGAAGCAGAGGCCCACCGCGGAGCCCTCCGCGGCGGCGCGGGCAAGTCGGAAAGCGGCGAGAAGAAGCTACAAAAGCAGCCCGTGAGCGCCCGAGCCCGCGCCGCCGCGGCCGCTTGGCGTCCCAATCTTTTCGGAAGTTCGGCCGCCCGCGACGGCGCATCCAAGCCGGCTCACACCGAGCACACGTGCGCCGCGGACGGCGGCGCACGGCGGGGGGTGTGCGTTCGGGTGGGCTGGCTCTGGTGACCGTACTGGATTAGGCTAGAAGAACACGTGTTGTTCGAGGACGGCGTGAAAGACGCAGCGCCACGCAGCTCCACGGGGGGAGACCCGGTCACCGGCTTGGTCCTTTCCGGAGGCGGCATGCGGGGCGCCTACGAGGTGGGCATCATGTGTGGCCTGCTCGAGGCGCTGAGCAAGAGCGGCCACCCCCAGACGCCCTTTCAGCTGGCGGCGGGTGCATCGGTGGGTGCGATCAACGCCTCCTACGTGGCGGCCAACTCGCACGCGCCCGGCCTGCATCTCGACCAGCTGATCGCGGCCTGGACGGGCATGGACTTCTCGACCGTGTTCAGCCCACAGCTGCTCAGCTTCTTCCGGCAGCTCTTCCGCGGCACCATGCCGCCCGTCAAAGATCAGCAGCACCTCGGTGTGTCGCTGCTCAACCCGGCTCCGCTCGAGGCCCTGGTCAAGGGGGCGATCGACTTCAACGCCCTGCACGGCAACATCGAGCGGCGGGCGCTCGGCGGCCTGTTCATTGCCGCGCTGCAGGTGGCCACCGGCAAGACGATCATCTTCTGTGAGCTCGGCGCTGGCACCATCTATCGCCAATCGAAAGATCCGCGGCGCGCGGTCGCAGTAGAGCCCATCACGCTCGACCACGTGCTCGCGTCGACCGCCATTCCCCTGATTTTCCCGGCCCGGCGCGTGGGAAACGAGTTCTACTGCGATGGCGGGTTGCGCCTGAACACGCCCATCGCCCCGGTGATCCGCGCGGGCGCAGAGCGACTCGTCATCGTCTCGACCACGTACGTCGATCGGCACAGCTCGCCGCCTCTCGACGCGGAGCAACTCGGCACATATCCCTCGCTGCCGTTCCTGACGGGCAAGGTCCTCAACGCCCTGCTGGTGGATCCGCTCGCGTACGACCTGCAGATCCTCTCCCGCATCAACGACCTGGTCGACGTGCACCAGCGCGGGCTCAACCAGCACTCGCGCGACGAGCTCAAGCAGCGCATGATCCGTCGCCGGGGCGCCTCCTATCGTCACATCGAGACGCTCGTCTTCGTCCCGTCGCAAGACATCGCGCGGCTCGCCTCGAAGTATCTCCGGGACAACATCAAGCGCTTCGACATCGGCCTCTTGGCGCGGCGGCTGCTGCGTTCGGCGGCTGAAGAAGGCAACGCGGATTGGGCCACCTACCTCTTGTTCGATGGTGGGTTCGCCGAGCAGGTCATCGAGCTCGGGCGCAAGGACGCCCTGCGCCGCCGCGACGAAATCCGCGCGTTTTGCCATGCCTGAGCGGGGTTGGGGCCCCCGCGAACCAAGGAGAACAGCGGGGTTGGGGCCCCCGCGAACCAAGGAGAACAGCGGGGTTGGGGCCCCCGCGAACCAAGGAGAACAGCGGGGTTGGGGCCCCCGCGAACCAAGGAGAACAGCGGGGTTGGGGCTGCCGAATGGCGATCAGCGCTTCTCTAAGTGAGCGCCCGTTCGCGCCCGTGTTTCGGGGATGTCGGCGCCCCTGTCCGATGGAACCGGCGCGACCACTACGAGTCTGCTAACCTTTCAGGGTGCGACCGAAGGAAGAGACCAGCTGGGACCGGCGGCGGCATGTCCGAGTGCGCCCCGCTGTCGACTACGACGTTCGGGTCGAGATCGTCGAAGGCGCCGTGTTCTCCCGCGTCGAGGTCGTCGATCTGAGCCTCGGTGGTCTCGGCATCCTGATCGAGCCTCCCGTCGACGCCTATCCGCTCGGCGCCTCGCTAGACCTGCGGGTGGGCACGCCCGAGGCCGAGCCCGTGCGACTCAAGGCCGTGGTGCGGCACGGCGCGCGCGGCGTCTGCGGCATGGAGTTTCAGAACCTCGACGAAGCGGCGCTCGCGGCGCTGCGCCGTGCCGTCGCCGAGCTGCTCGAGCGCGGCAACCAGGCCTGAGGTAGCGCGCTCAGCGCCACGAGCTCAACGACACGAGCTCAACGCCACGAGCTCAACGCCACGAGCTCAACGCCACGAGCTCAACGACGACGCCCAGCCGCGGCCAGGCGGCTCTCGAGCCCCTGCCGCCAGGCGTTCATCGAGCCGTCGGGCCACCAGGATTGAACGCGATCGGCGATGACGCGCAGGCGGTGCTCTTCGGTCACCCCGAGGTAGGGCTGAGTGAGCCCGGCGTGGTCCAACAGCTCGTCGACGGCGGCCAGGATGACGCGCGTCGTCTGGGGCCGCTGATCGGGGCCGCCCGCCGTCTCCAGCAGCACCTCGGCGAGGTCGAGCACGGAGGCGTGGTCTACCGTCGCCGTCGAGTCGTCCTCGAACTGCTCCTCCGACGGCTTGCGCGCCATGCGCAGGGTCTCCACCTGACGGCGGGGTTCGCCCTCGGCGGCGCGAGCGTTCTCGATCACCTCCAGGTGATCGCTGCCGATGCGTATCTCGTCGCCCGTCGCGAGCTGGCGGCGGCGCGACACGCGCTCGCCGTTGACCCAGGTACCGTTCTTGCTGCCGAGCTCGATGAGCGTGAGCGCCGCGCCAGAACGTTCGAGCACACAGTGCTCCCGCGACGCCAGCCGGCTGTTGAGGACGATCGTGCAGCGCCGAGAGCGACCCACCAGAGTCTGACGCTGCGCCAGCTGATAAACCTGTCCGAGATGTCTGATTCTGAGCTCGCTCACAAACCCGCCCAACGAGTCTAGAATGTCTTGGAGTCAGCGTCAGGGGCCGGCTGGTGCCCAGCTCGCGCACCAGCGTTGGCGGGCGCTGACCCCCACATCCCCAGAGTGTCGAGCCCCCGAGTGTCCACTCCCAGAGTGTCGAGCCTGAACCGAGACTTCATTTTCGGTAGTTTCCAGCGCAGAACCCCGAGTCATACTCGACCCGGAGTCCACGTCCAGCGTCGGGGATCGGCTGAGTGGCCAGCCGCGCCGCGTGAGCCTGGAGTCGATTCCAAGGGCGCGCCGGGCGCCCCGAGACGGGTCGCGCTCGGGTGGACGCCGACAATCTGCCGGCTCGAGAATCTGTAGTCTGTCGATCACGGCGCGTGAATGCATCAGCCCCGCTACGGCTCGGCGGCGCGGGCGAGCGCGCTCAACGAGTGGTAGCGCGAGGCATGATAGATGAGCGGCTGGCCCGGATGGGCGAGCGCGAGGCCGACCCGGCCCAGGCACAGCACGTGGTCGCCCGCGTCGTGCGTCGCCATCAGCTCGCAGTCGAGATGGACGACGGCACCCGCGATGAGGGGGCTGCCAGCAGCTTCGACCGCGTGGAGCGCGACGCCGTCGAACCGCGTCGGCTCGTTGTCGCGCGTCGCGAAGCGATCGCTCAGCTCACTCTGGGCAGACGAGAGCACGTTGACGGCGAAGCGTCCGCTCTGAGCGATCATGCCGAGCGTGGCTGCCTTGCGATCGAGACAAACGCCGACCAGCGGTGGATGGAGTGAGGCGCTGAAGAACGCCGATACCGTCATCCCCGCCAGCGTCGACCCGACCCGCGTGGTGACCACGCACACCCCGCTCGGCCATTGTCCGAGCGCCGTCCTGAATTGTCCAGTCGACACTGCGCCTGCGCTCATCTCCTAACCATGGGATAAACGCAGCCGCAAAGGAAGCGTCGAAGCTAACGCTCGAGAACGGCTAGCGAGCGCAACCCGAGGTCGCGCGCTCCCCCCTCAGCGAAGCGTGGCGTCTGCTAGCGGCGCATGCGGCGCGCCACGAAATTTTACCGTCCAGGAGACCTGCGTCGGCGCGGCCGATGCTGGAAAGGTCACCTTCTTCGCCACGCCGAGCACGCAGGTGTTGATGCTCTCGCTCGCGAACGTCGACGAGCCGAGCGTCACCACCTTGACGCTACCGTTCGCGCGTACCGCCCAACCGACCGTCACTGCACCATCCTCGCGCTGCGACTCCAGATCACCCAGGGCCTGACACGCCTGAAAGTCGGAGTTATGCGCGCGCACGGCAGCCCCGATGTGACTCGGGCTCAACCAGGGCAGGTCGACGTCGCCGTGCGCGGCGACGGAGGAGACGTCTTCCGACGACGACACGAGCGTCGCGGTCGGCGCTTCGTTGACGTCGTTCCCGCTTTCGTTCGAGAGCGGAGCGTCTGCGGCCCCGGCGGCGGGCACCCGCGCGTCAGCCGCGCCGCGTGGAGGCGACGCCGCTGTCGTACAGGCGCCGACGGCGCCGAAGACGCATACGAAACCGAGGTAACGCCACGCTGCGCGAGGAGTGCCCTGCATGCTCATGTCCAAGGATGTGGGGGAAGCGGCAACCACCGATGCCGCGCCGTCGAAAGTTCCGTGCTTCGTAGAAGCCCTCGAACCTTCCGCACGTGAACGGACTGGAGCGCGCAGGCATGAGCACTTTCGCGATCGAACTGAGAGGAAAACGCCTGCCGATACGACGCACCATGGGCCCATACGCGCTCCGCTTCCGAGCGCCCGCGTGCGCCCGACATGTCGCGGAGTGTCTCGACCTGAAGGCTCGTCACCACCCTGCTACGTGCCCGTCAGCACCGCTCACATCAGGGGGCGGCCCGGCGTCCGGTGTGCATTTCGAGACGGGCAAGGCGGTCGTTGCCAGAGGCCCTGTGCTGCCCCCGCGCCCGGCGTTTGGGCGTTTGGGCGTGATCGGCCGGTCCGTGGATCTCGCCGGGTTCGAAATCGGGGCAAAAGGTGCGGGCAACTTCGCTGGATCGACTGCCGTTCACCACTTTTGCTCGGGCCAGACCCGAGACGTCTGCTACTACCCACCGCCCCCGTTTTCCCGAAGGCCCCGTTCCTTCGGTCAGGCCTGTTTTACCGGTCGAATGAGGACTAGCGAATGATTTCTGTCAATGACGTCACGATGAACTTCGGCGCCCGCATGCTGTTCGAGAGCGTGAACGTGACCTTCAACGCGGGTGAGCGCTACGGCCTCACGGGCCCGAACGGCAGCGGCAAATCGACGTTCATGAAGATCCTCGCCAAGGAGCTCGAGCCCATGGCGGGCCACGTGCGGCTGCCCAAGCGCTTCGGCATCCTGCGCCAGGATCACACCGCCTTCGACCAGTATCGCGTGATCGACGTGGTGATGATGGGCAACCCCGCGCTGTGGGAGGCCTTGAGCGAGAAGGACAAACTGCTCGCCAAGGGCGACGCGCTGACGGACGACGACGGCGTGCGCCTCGGCGAGCTCGAGGGCGTGATCGCCGAAGAAGAGGGCTACACGGCGGAGAGCGAGGCGCAGAACCTGCTCGAGGGCCTCGGCATCGCCGCCGATTTCCACCCGCAGCCGCTCAGCGTGCTGCAGGGCGGTGACAAGGTGCGCGTGCTCCTGGCCCAGGCCCTGTTCGGCAAGCCCGAGGCGCTGCTGCTCGACGAGCCCACCAACGCGCTGGATATCGCCAGCATCCGCTGGCTCGAGGGCTTCCTCGAAGATTTCACCGGCGCGCTCGTCGTCATCAGCCACGATCGCCACTTCCTCAACGAGGTGTGCACCAAGATCGCAGACATCGATTACGAGACCATCATCGTCTACAACGGCAGCTACGACGACATGGTCAGCGCCAAGGCCGAGGCGCGCGGCTCGCTCGAGCTCGCCAACGAGGCCAAGCAGAAGAAGATCTCTCAGCTGCAGGAGTTCGTACAGCGCTTCCGCGCCGGCTCACGCGCGAGCCAGGTGAAGAGCCGTGAGAAGCAGCTCGGCCGCGAGCAGAAGGCCCTGGCCGACCTCAAGCGCTCCAACATCGCGCGCCCCTTCATTCGCTTCGAGCTCAAGCGCCCGAGCGGCAAGCAGGTGCTCAACGTGGAAGGGCTCACCAAGCGCTTCGGCGACGTCACCATCTGCGACCACTTCAACCTTTCGCTCTTCCGCGGCGACCGCGTCGCCCTCGTCGGCCGCAACGGCATCGGCAAGACATCGCTCATGCGCCTGATCCTGGGTGAATTGAAGCCCGACGCCGGCAAGGTCGAGTGGGGGTACGAGGCCAACATGGGCTACCTCCCGCAGGACCATCACGAGCTCGTCAAGAAGAGCAAGCAGAGCGCTCACGAGTGGCTCTGGGGCTGGAACAAGGACACCGACGAGGAGAACCTGCGCGCCCTCTTCGGCCGGCTGCTCTTCACCAAGGACGAGCCCCTGAAGCCCACCGAGGTGCTCTCCGGTGGTGAGACCGTGCGCCTCTTGCTGGCGCGCCTGATGCTGCTCAAGCCCAACGTGCTGCTGCTCGACGAGCCCACCAACCATCTCGATCTCGAAGCCATCCGCTCGCTCACCGAAGCGCTGGCCCGCTACGAAGGCACCTGCGTGTTCATCACGCACGACCGGCAGATGGTGTCGCAGGTGGCGACGCGAGTGCTGGAAGTGTCGGAAGCGGGGATCGCCGAGCTGTCGCCCGAGCAGTTCCATGAGGGGCAGTTCTTGCTGAACTACGCGCGCTATCAGAAGCCCGCGACCTGGAATTGATGAATTGAGCTGATGCCCCCACCCCAGCCGTGCTCGGCCCGCGGCGGGCCTGCGCGCGGGTGGCCTCCCCCAACGCCGCCCGCGCAGCGCGGGGCGACGGGGGGAGGGGGGGACGGAATCGGTTTCGGTTTCGGTTTCGGTGCCGGTTTCGGTGCCGGTTTCGGTGCCGGTTTCGGTTTCGGTTTCGGTTTCGGTGTCGGTGTCGGTGCCGGTTTCGGTGCTGGGGCGGGGGACCGGAGAAGTTGATGTGAGGGGTTGTGCATGCTTGGCGCGCACCTTCCGTGCCACCCTGGATGAGTTGATCCGATGAGGATTGGTTCGGGTGTCACGGAAGCTGCGCTTGGGAGGGCATGCACAACCCCTCACATCAACTTCTCCTCGATTCTATCCTTCAACTCGTCGAACAGGCTCGGCCTCTGGTCGAAGCTGTAGCCAAGCGAGATCGAGATCTCGCCTCGCAGCTTCGGCGGGCACTCAGCAGCGTTGCTCTCAACGCTGCCGAGGCACTCGGAAACACCGGGGGCAACACGCGGCTTCGGCTTCAGTCCTCGCTAGGGTCGCTCTACGAGGCCCGTGTGGGGCTTCGGGTCGCGGTGGCCTGGGGCTACGTCTCCTCAGAAGAGGCCGCCCCGGCGCTCGCCGCAAACGATCGCATGGGCGCGCGCCTCTACGGCCTCGCTCGTCGCTAACCGTCCCGGTGACTGCTGCACCCGGCAGCAGTCACCACCGAACTCCGACTCGGTCTCCGTCTCAGACTCCCATTCCGACACCGACATCGATTCCGACACCGACACCGATTCCGACACCGACACCGATTCCGTCACCGACACCGATTCCGTCACCGACACCGATTCCGTCACCGTCACCGACACCGATTTCGATTCCGATTCCGACTCGGTCTCCGTCTCCGATTCCGCTCTCGTTATGCTCGCGGCCTCCCCGCGTGGCCGAGCCGCCAAACTCGCTGCTGGCGCGCTGCCCGTTCATCGCGCTGGCTGTTTTCTGGTGGCGACCGCGCTCCTGAAAGCGTCATCCGGTCACTCGGGGCGTGGGCGGGGAGGTCGAGCACGAGATGTTTCGCGCTGGCGTCGGGGCGGTTCTCGAACGCCACTGCTTGCTCGGCTCTTGCGCACCACCAGCACCCGCTGCCCCTTGTTCGGCGCCGGGAGACGCCACCGGAGCGTCGAACGAGCCCGGCGCAGCCCATGGATCGCGGGGGGCGGCACGTCGTGACCGCGTGAGACCTCGCATCGTGATCCCAGCGGGGCAAACCGAACCCCGGATTGTCGGCCCGCCCCTGTCCTCCCAGCAAGCCGCCTCGCCGCGTTTCGCGCCCAGTCTGAGATACGCGCGGCCCGTCGAGCGATGACAGCCTGCAGCCGGGCGCCCCGCGCATCGGTGCACCGCGCAGACACCGGCGCGAAAGAGGCCTGCTACGGACGGCGAGCGAGCGCGCGGGCCTCCCGAGGATCCCGTGGAAGCCGCCTACGCTGTCGACACCAGGCGCTGCTCGAGCCCCCTTACCAGGCGCCGGTCGCGGTCCGAAGAAGGGGAGGATCGAGCAAGCGGGGCCGCACCGTGCTCGGAGCGGGGGGCGGGGGCGTGCACTCGGCTTTCGCCATGCACACGATGCGATTACCGAGCTTCAGGCGCAGCTCGTATGAACCAGCGCCGTAGGTGTCGCGCAACCAGCCGACGGTGGGGCAGAGGGGCGTCTTGCCCGCCTCGGACCAGACGCTGCCTTGAGTTTTCTTGAGGATGAGCACCACAGCGACGGCGTCGGTGCCGCTGCTGGTTCGGTCATTCCATGGACGTACTGTCATCGTACTTCACTCATCGTACTTCGGTGGGGGCCTCACCATGGCCGCAGAGCAAGGCGATGGGTGAGGTGCAGTTCGAGGGTGGGCGCAGTTCGAAGCTGGAACCAGGTCGAGCGACGGCCTTGGCGAGTTAGATCGCGGTGAGGGCCGCGGCCTGGCGAGAGAGGGAGCGGGAGCCAACGGCGAGCACGACTCCGTCGTGCGTGCGCGTGCAAAACGCGCGCGCGCTCGACGTTGCCCACAGAGCTCGAGCACTCACCACGTAATGCAGGCGGAAGGGTGCTCGAGTCAAGAGGATCTGATAGCGCACGCGCCGTGTGCATTGCGCCAGTCGCTACTGCGCCCGCCTGCTGCCCTGACGGCGATTCTGCTTCGCCGGGGCCGATCGTGCGATGACGCGCCGAACACGGTGACGCATCCGCCGGGCTGGCCGCGTCGCGTCTGCCGGGCGAGCGACGCGCCCCCTACGACGGCTGTTGCTCTTTGACCTTCGCGAACGTGAGCTTGGGAAAGTCTTTTTCGGTGCGCTCGAGGTGCCAGGCGTTCCTCGCGAGGAACACCAGGGCTCCGGTGTGATCGTCGGCCAGGCTCGCGCGGTTCTCTTCCTTGAAACGCTTCAGCTCGGCTGTATCGCCGCCCTCTACCCATCTCGCCGTGTAGAGCTGGGTACCCTCGAAGCGGACGGGCAAGTCGTACTCGGTGCGCACGCGATCGGCGAGGACATCAAACTGCAGGCCACCGACCACGCCGACGACCCAAGTCCCGCCCAGGTGCGTCTTGAAAACCGACGCCGCGCCCTCCTCCGCCAGCTGCTCGAGCGCCTTGCCGAGGTGCTTCGCTCGCACCGGGTCATCGGGGCGAACCGTCTGCAGGAGCTCCGGGGCGAAGCTCGGCAAGCCCGCAAAATGAAGCGTCTCACCTTCCGTGAGCGTGTCACCCACGCGCAGCTTGCCGTGGTTGGGCAGGCCGATGATGTCACCCGCCCAGGCTTCTTCGGCGAGCTCGCGATCCTGCGCGAGGAACAGAAGCGGGTTGTGCGCGCGCAGGATCGCGCCCGTGCGCACGTGGTGGAGCTTCATGCCGCGCTGGAAATGACCCGAGCAGAGGCGGACAAACGCAACACGATCGCGATGTTTCGGATCCATGTTCGCCTGGATCTTGAAGACGAAACCAGTGACGGCGCTCTCGTTCGGGGCGACCTTGCGCTCGACGGCGTCGTGCTCGCGGGGCGCCGGCGAGAAGCTGCCGAGGCCGTGCAAGAGCTCGCGCACGCCGAAGGTGTGGAGAGCGCTGCCGAAGTAGATCGGCGTCATGTGGCCGCTCAGGTACGACTGTAGGTCGAACGGAGGGCACAGGCCCTTGGCCATAGCGACCTCTTCGCGCAGCGTCGCGAGCAGGTCTTCCGGGACGTGCTGCTCGAGCGCCGGATCGTCTAGCCCTTGCATGGTGATGCCCTGGGCGAGCGTACCGTCTTTGGTGCGAGCCATCAGCACCAGCTGATCGAGCAGGAGATCGTAGCAACCGAGGAAGCGCGACCCGCTGCCGATGGGCCACGTCGCCGGGGTGACGTCGAGGGCCAGCGTCTGCTCGATTTCATCGATCAGATCGAAGGTGTCACGGCCCTCGCGATCACACTTGTTGACGAAAGTGATGATTGGCACGTCGCGCAAACGGCAGACCTCGAAGAGCTTGCGGGTCTGCGATTCGATGCCGCGCGCGACGTCGACCACCATCACCGCGGAGTCGACGGCGGTGAGGGTGCGGTAGGTGTCCTCGCTGAAGTCTTCGTGGCCAGGGGTGTCGAGCAGGTTGAAGGTGTTCGCGCCGTAGTCGAACGTCATCGCCGACGCGGTGACGGAGATGCCGCGTTCGCGCTCGACCTTCATCCAGTCCGAGCGGGCACGGCGCTGGTCTCCCCGCGCTTTGACGGCGCCGGCGAGCTGGATGGCGCCTCCGAACAGGAGGAGCTTCTCCGTCAGCGTGGTCTTTCCCGCGTCGGGGTGGGCGATGATGGCGAAGGTGCGCCGCTTGGCTATGGGGTCGTTCACGGGATCTCTCTCGAATTACAGCGCGGTCGGCGGCGTCAGGCTGCCGCTGCACTCGAGCGAGCCGAGGAAGGCGACGAGCTTTTTGACCTCGTCGTCGCTCAAGTGCTTGTTGACCATCTTGGGGTCGATGGCGGGGTTGGGGAAGCCGCCACCCGCCATGAAGCGCACCACGTCTTCCAGCTTTGTGAGCGACCCGTCGTGCAGATAGGGGGCAGAGCGGGTGACGTTGCGCAGGGACGGCGTCTTGAACGCGGCCCACTCCGAGGGATTCTCCGAGATCTTCTGGCGCCCGGTGTCGACGCTGCTCGGATCTTTCCCGCGCAGACCGACGCCGACGTTGTGGTACGAGCCGTCCTCCATCAGGTACGAGTCCGAGAAGAAGGGCGGGGTGTGGCACGAGTGGCAGGCGGCCTTGCCGATGAAGAGCTCGAGGCCAGCCTTCTGCTCGTCGTTCAACGCCGTGGCGTCGCCGGCGACGTGCCGGTCGAGCGCGGTGTCGCCGCAAAACAGCGTCCGCTCGTAGGCGGAGAGCGCCTGCACGACCGTGTCGGGCGTCGCTCCGACGCCCGGGAATGCCGCCACAAACTGCGCCTTGTACTCGGGCTTGTCGCCGATCTCCTCCGCCTTGGCGGCGAGGTTGTCTTGCCCGACACCCATGTTGCCACCGGCCCAGGCCGCCTTGGCCTGAGCCTCGAGCGAGTTAGCGCGGCCATCCCAGTAGAGCTTGGGCAGATAACCCACGTTCCAGAGCGTGGGCGAGTGCCGCGGCAGGGGCGTGTTCTTCGCGCCGATCGCGGTCGGCTCGTGGCCACCGGTGCCGTCCTCGTTCTGGTGGCACGAGTAGCAAGAGCGCGTGCCGTCGACCGACAACGCCGGGTCGAAGAAGAGCTGCTGTCCGAGGCGCACCTTGGCTGGCGTGGTGGGGTTCCCGGGCACCGCCTTCATCGGGCCGAGGCTCTTCGGCGGCTCGGGCAGCGGCGGCAACGCGGGCAGCGGTGCTGCGGAGGGCGCCGCCGCGGCGCTGGGGCTCGGCGCGGCGCTAGCCACCGGCGCGCGCTTGTCGGGCTCGCTCTTGCTGCACGACAGCGAGGCGACGAGGGCGAAGCCGATCAGGTGGTGCGCGACGGCTCTCATTTGAATCTGGACGGGTCGATCTGTCATGGCTCCTCAGGCTCCCGGCGGCGAACGACGCGACGGGCTTCCGAGCAGGGCAACCAGGTCCGCCAGAGCAGACATCTGGAGCCCGCGGCCCGGAGCCTGTAGCCCAAAAAACGTCCGAGCGCGAATCGACTTTCGTGCGGCGCCGATCCGGCGTCCGAGAACCGCGCGCCGGTCGAGCTATTGCCGGTCGCCCTCGAACGTATACGTGAGGTCGCCGTCGAGCTCCTGATCGGGGAGCGCAACCGAGAGCGTGCCCTCGGCGTCCATGCGCAGCTTGTCGCCCTCGACGACGGCGCGGCCCGACGTGAGCTCGGCCTGCAGCGACCCTTCGCCGCCGCCAGTGAAGCAGGGCTGCGCCGTCTCGAGCAGCGCGGCGTTGCCTTCGACGCGCGCCGCCAGCTCGCACAGGTCGCTGCCGTCTTCACTGTTGATGAGCGTGATGCTGACGTTGCCGGGCGTCGTGTCCTCGATCCGGATCTTGGCCTTGTCGTCGCGCTGTTCGCGATCGGGCAAGCCCGTCAGACGGAACACGGCGATGTCGTAGCCGGCGTACATTCCAGCGAAGCGCGCCGGCGCTGCCGCGCCCCCGGAGCCCTTCTTTTCCGAGCCCTTTTCGTCGTCCGAAGGGGCGTCTTTCGCGTCGGATGAGCTCGCCTCCTCCTTCGCGATCAGCTCTTTCGCGGCGGGCGCGGTGACGGGAGAGCGTCGCGCAGGCTTCGGCTGCTTCTCGCGCCGGCTGCTCTCGGCCTGAGCGTCAGCGTCTCGCTCGGCGACGGCGAGCGGCCCGAGGCCGAGCGGCACCTTGCTGGCCTGGGGCGAACAAGCGAACGAGAGCGCCAGCATGAGCCAGAGCGCGCCCATCTCCCGCCGAGCCTCGCCTCGTCCACGCCGCGCCATGCGCCTCAACACATCATGATCTTTTCGGATTTTTGGACCTTGGCCCCGGCCGTAGCCCCCGTCAAGGCTCGCGCCGTCGCTCGGGCCGCGGCGCCTGCCGAGCGCCCGTCGGGAGCTCGCTCGGAACGCGCGCGAAGCAGCGAATCTCGCACGCCTTTCTGGCGTGAGGTTAGAGCAGCCGGCCGGGGGCGTAGCGCGCCTCCGAAGGATGTCGCTCGATCACGGCCTCGACCTGCGTGACGAACTGGCGCACCTGCTGGGGAGCCGCTCCCACGAGGTCGAGCGGCGCGCCGAGCAGCCGCGTGAGCTCCGCCGCCGACAGCGGCAAGTCCGCGTCGCTGCCGAGCCGCTGCACCAGGTCGTTTTCGCGGGCCCTGCCCTGGCGCAGATCCTCCGCGACCGCGACGGCGTGCTTCTGGATCAGAGAGTGTGCTCGCTCGCGGCCGAGCCCGGCCTTGACCGCCGCCATGAGCACCTTCGTGACGCCCAGGAACGGCAGGTAGCGCGCGAGCTCGGTGGCGATCGCGGCAGGAAATGCAGTGAAATCATCGAGCACGTGCAGCAGCGTCTCGAACAGCCCGTCGATCGCGAAGAAGGCATCGGGCAGCGCCACGCGCCGCACCACGGAGCAGCTCACGTCGCCTTCGTTCCACTGATCGCCGCTGAGCGACATCAGCATGTTGACGTAGCCGCCCAGGATCGCCGTCAGACCGTTGATGCGCTCGCACGAGCGCGCGTTCATCTTGTGCGGCATCGCCGAGGACCCGACCTGGCCGCTCTGGAAGCCTTCGCTCACCAGCTCGTGACCGGCCATCAGCCGCAGCGACTTCGCGAGGCTCGACGGGCCCGAGGCGAGCTGTCGCAGCGCGCTGACCACGGAGAGATCGAGCGAGCGCGGGTAGACCTGGCCCACGTTGGTGAGCACGTGTCGGAAGCCGAGGTGCTCGGCGACTTTCTGCTCCAGGCGGGCGACCTTGTCGGTGTTGCCCTCGAACACGTCGAGCTGATCTTGCTGGGTGCCCACGGGGCCCTTGATGCCGCGCAGGGGATACGTATCGATCAGGTGCTCGAGCAGCGCGAACGCCTGCAACAGCTCTTCTCCGGCATTGGCGAAGCGCTTGCCCAGCGTCGTGACTTGCGCGGCCACGTTGTGGCTGCGGCCGGCGATCGCGATGTCGGTATGGCGCGCCGCGAGCTCACCGAGCCGCGCGAGGGCGGCGACCGCCCGCGCTCGCACCAGCACCAGCGCGTCACGGATCTGGAGCTGCTCCACGTTCTCGGTGAGGTCGCGTGACGTCATGCCACGGTGGATGAGCTCGTGACCGGCGAGCTCGCAGAACTCCTCGATGCGCGCCTTCACGTCGTGTCGCGTGCGCGCC
>Ga0247763_1000011_pt1 | contig 68598 bp, 84 predicted proteins | sample UWRJL141409B4_FD_179926 | JGI IMG/M metagenome (GOLD analysis project Ga0247763, IMG submission 179926) | Plant litter microbial communities from Arlington Agricultural Research Station in Wisconsin, United States - UWRJ-L141-409B-4 | ecosystem: Environmental > Terrestrial > Plant litter >... | reverse complement strand
ATGGAAAGGTATGTATGTACGCATGTATTCGTCTGTGGCATGACCCCTTTTCAGCGGACAAGACCTATGCACACGGATTTGTAGATGTGAGTGGTGGCGGAGGTCACTCCGCTGGCCTCATGGCTTGGGCCTGGGTCTGGCTGATAACAACGCAATGCCTCATATCATCCTTCTTCTGACGAGCTCGAGCACTGACTCTCGTTTGGGCAAACCTCTATGGCACGCCATGGGATATGGGCTCTACAGGGACTACTCTAAGTGAGGGGTCTCTGCACGGTTCAGCGATGTGCATCGTGGACTCTCTACTAGGTTATGCGCACATCATTTTGCGTGGTAGAACTAGCTAACTTCTGATGACTTGTGGAAAACGGTCCTGTCATTGTATTTTCTGGCGGGACGCCATAATGCTCCAGCTCACTATCTAGCAAAGCGTTGCGCCACTTGTGAATGCATCGTCAAAATCGGAATGCCGTGCTGGTGGAGGAAGAAAGAACAACTGCTAAAGCCCACCGCGTTTCCACCCCTCTAACTAACACCGTACTCCGCCTCGTTTCCTCCACTACGCCGAAGTTGCAACAGAAACAGATGAGTGATCAACCTGGCCCGGTTATACCAGGGTGCAAAAAGCAGTAGCTCTCTGCTCTCTGTGGCTAGCAAGCTCACTTGCTGGGACGCGGGTGAAGCCAGGGAGTTTGTATGTCCAGGTTCTTGAGTCTCACAGCGCTGTGCCCAAAAATAGACAGATGTATAGCCAGGAAAAACCAAAGAAAAGGCCACGGTAGAAACGATGTTGGGTGTAGTTTGCGAAATGGACAAGTACAACAACGTACCAGGCGGTGCACCAGGAGCGCTGTCATATCTTCCCAAGATGGGTGGCTGGCTTCTTAATGAAACCGGTCAAGGGAGGCAAGAAGGCACCATCCTCTAGGCGCCACCCGGCCCCCTTCATCATTGTCCACTGCTTCTGGACCTTGAAGCGAACCAGGTCTCCCGTGGCGCGAGCGTCTTCGGCGCTGTCGTGGCCAGTCCCCGTGTCGACTTGGATGGCTCTTTGGAGATGTGTCTCAACGAGGGCCTTGAGGCCGTAGCGAAGGGGCAAGCCGCGCCTGTGGGGGAAGAGGAGGATGGTGTCAACGAGAGTTGGGTGTACGACACGGACAGCGTTGAGGTCGTTCTCGAGACCATGGCCGATCAGAGGCGTCTCCGGCCGGATCAATGAAAATAGTTTTTTGCGTCCCACAGCCGGCGAGGATACGAGCTGCATTCGTCGCCCGATGCGGCGACTCCCCTCGCCGGGTCCAACGCTTGGCGGGGCTGCCTCCCAGTTGACTGACTCGTCTGACCGGACCGCATTGCGAAAATCGTCAGGCCAGACGCCGGAGAAACGTGAATTGAGGTCGAGGACCTCGCCGAAGGGCTGGACTAGTATGTCCAGTAGCTCTTTCCCATCAGGCCAGCTGGTTGCCGTGAGGCGGATGAGCTCCATTCCTCGAGACGTGTATCCCATTTCGCAGTCAAAGCTCACGGCTCGGTCCTCTGGTGCCTTTTCGTTGGGAGGTGTCTGTTCAAAGGCGAGAAGAGCAGCCAGACGCGATGGAGCGCTCGTTTTGAACACGTGGGTCAGGCTCTTGCTGCATCCTGGTTCCCCCACTGTCTGCTGGCAGCATCTGTACCGCTTCTCCTGTTGACCCGTGTTTCCATAGGAGGATTCGGGGTAGTAGGCTCTTCCAGGATGGTGGATGCAGGTGCCCCCCGACGTCAAAGACCCATCCTCTCGTCTTCCAGGGAAAACCCGGAACCGGCTGCCGCAGCGGTCGCACTCCTCCCAGCCATTCGAAGCTTCTTCTCCCTGGCGTGCTTTGGCGATATCATCCTCGGTGGGTGCAATTGGGACATATCCGTATTGTGACAGCTTGTCGATGGGCGTCAACAAGAAACGAAGAAATTTGACTTCCTCAGCCGGCGTCAGTCCCGTGTTGATTACTACTTCAGGGCCGAGCTTAGGCTTAGCTAGCCTTTTCCCGGAGGCGATAGCATCACGAGCTTCTTGTCTCTTGAGTTCGGTGGCCCGCTCTTGTCTCCAGGCCTCGGCCTTGGTGCGCTTCAAAGACATGATACGATTCTTGATCACGTTTGAGTAGATTGACGGTTTTTCTATGGCTATGTTCTCCTCCTCATCGAGCGCCATCCAGATTAGCTCCTGTGGGGAAAGAATGAGAGCTTGGTCGGCGGAATCGGAGGACTGTTTGAGCTCCTTGTTCAGACGATTGAGCTGTTCGTGGAGCATCTGCAGCACCTTGAAGCGGAAATCGTGGGTTGCCGGTGCTGCCCCCCTGAGATGGCGGGGGTTCAGAGTTTCGGCCTTTCTCTGGGAAGGCGTCTTGGGGGTAGTTACGTGTGAGGACCTGGCAGGGGTAGCAAGCCCGGAAGCACCAGCAGACTTGACTGAGGCCGCCCTGATGGCCTCGGTGGGGGGGTTTTCTACCTTGCTTTCGGTGGACGGGTTACTGGGTTTAATAGGGGTTTTGCGCTTGAGGGGTGGCGGTGAAATGGGCTTGGCTGCTGTGACCGACGGCTGTGAGCTACTTGAGGTAGAGGATCCAGAGGTCAATCCAGACTCAGGCTCGGCCACGAGCTTTCGACGCTTCCTCGGATTCTCATCCTCTTCGTTCGGGTCGTTCTGGCCAAGTGAATGTGACTTTTCCCAGCTGTGCTGCCATTGACAATCGGACACGGCGCAGCTGTCACCTGCCGGACATGGGATGGTTTTGAAGTTTCTCAGCACGGCGTCCATGGTGCAAAAAGTTGGGTTTCTCTGCAAGGCCGAGGCCAAGAATACCAAATGCCCGTCCTTCGGAACCAAAAGCCAAATTGACGAGCTTGCGCGTATCGCAGTTCTGGAAGCGGTCCGGCACAAAGCGTTCTGTACGCAATCCCGGGTTATGCCAGGAGACCTGAACCTTCATAAGCAGGCGCAAACCCAAACGGATAGGACTTGTGACGGAAAACCTTTGTCTTTCTGGTTCTCTTTTGTAGGTTATATATAATGGTGGATGGTTGTCGGCCACACCCAACGGAGATTCACGTTGGGCAGCTAATCTGAGGTCGGCGGCTCCCGATCCGGAGCGGATGCCATGTGTGGTGTGTGGGAGTGAATAGCAGCCTGGAAAGATGGTATGGAGAAGCTGGAATGCTCTGCCGCCGTTTGGCTTCTAGTGCGGAACCATAACCCTGAAGTGACGCTTTAAAAAATACGAATGGGGCTTCTTGAAATCCAACCTCTGTGAACCTATGAAAGGCCCAAACCGTAACACATAGTGTCAGTAGAAAGAACAAGACCGTCTTTGTTCGTTGCGAGGCTTTGATGACGTTGGGGTGGTGCGCGACACACCCCTGCCTTAACACCACTCACAAGGCGTGCAGCCACGCCCGTGTCTTTTACGTACACCCACTAACGTCAGACAACTGCAGTCTAGTTAACCCCTGAAAGATTGTTCGCGCGGTACTTTACGGCATTCTTTTCCATTTTTGAGGGTTATGATGGAAACTTGAGGCCCTAAGGAGTAAATTTCAAGGCCCTGAATGTTAGAGTTAAGGCCTAAGTATTCTGGCTTGACCCCTCGCAAAATAGCTTCACAACTGTTCACAACAAACCCTGCTGGATACTCACCAAGTCCCACGCTAACAATCTTTCAGGGGTTGGATTGTCATCCTATTCGCGCCAAATTGGGAAGCAACATCCCCTCCTCCAAGTAATGTATTGTACACTGCGCGAGGCTACCCTACACAACAGCTGCCACTGAAACCTCCTCGCGCGCAGCATTTGAATTCTTCGAAACCACCTGGGCATGTCAGGTCCACCGGCGCCAATGCCAGCGCGCGGCGCCATGTCGCTGTATGCAAACCTGCTCGATGTCAACTCTGACAATTCCGCATCCATCTCGCGCGACTCAATGTCTTTCAAGCAGGATGAAGCCGCTGACGGCGCACCCAAGAAAGTCATTGAACCAGGTGGGCCATTTTCTTCGATGTTATGGAAATTTCTGTCAACTCATGACCTTACCTTCGACCCCTAGTGCTCCGTTTCCAGCCCGTCCGCCGACCGCAGCTTAAGCAACCTTCGAAGCCGAAGCCGTCGTTTCCCAAAGTCCCACCAGGCCCAGGACAACCGGCAACGTCAACGTCAACGAGCGGAGGGAATAGAACGTCCTCAGCGGTATCCACGGGATTGGCACCTCCACCCCGAAGCACCCTTGCCGACTGGGCTGCCACCGAAGACGACGAATATTTCTACGCCGAAGGCGAAAAGAGACAACGCGGTGGCCGCCGCAAGAAGCGAAAGAAAGCCGACAATGCGCCCGCCGAAACCGATTGGGATGAGCTGTACGACCCATCCCGTCCGACCAACGTAGAGGAATATCTGCGAAGCGAAGAGCGCATTCGCGAGGTCTTAGAGTGGAAGGCAATACTTTATGCCCGTCGCCGACGAAAGGCGCCGAGCTACGACAGCGATACTCACAGTGATGAGGAGGAAGAGGAGGAAGAGGAGGAAAGGCCAACAAGTGCGACTCTATGGTTTCTACTGTACAGCCTAGTGATTCCTTTACTAACATGCCTCGTCCCAGACCAGTTTGCGCCACCACCCTCCCTCAGCTATGCGCCTCCTCCAATGTCGCCTCCGCGCATACCGGCCGTTGCAGAAGCGGCAACGGGCGATGGTGCTTATGCTCGCCGCATGGCTCTGTCCGGCATGGCACACACTTCAAAATCTCTCTCCCCCCAACCCTCACCGGCCAAGGATGACGCTACGATCTCTCGCGCGCCCGTTCGCTATGAGGCACCGCCTGTCACCCCCGAAGATGATAAAATGGACCTCGATGAAGATGACGACGGAGTAGACTACTCAAACATCCCCCTCCCTCCACCTTTCACCGAGGGCGACGAAGCCCAAGCCCTCAGCTCGAGCAACCGCCCCGGACAGGCCGGTTTCGCCCAGCGTCTTATGGCCAAGTATGGCTGGACCAAAGGTTCTGGTCTCGGCGCCGGCGAAACCGGCATGACCACGGCTCTGCGCGTCCAAGTGGAGAAGCGTAGGCGCCGCCCCGATGCTGAAGGCGGAGGCTTCGCCGAACCTGGCGGGCGCGGGAAGATCATCGCTGGCAAGGGTGCCAACAATAAGGGCGGCTCCAACGAGGGCGGCAGGTTCGGCAAGATGAGTGAGGTTATCGTTCTGCGTAATATGCTTCACGGAATGCCCGACCTGGCGGCCGAGATCGAGGCCGGTCTGGGCCAGGAGATCGGCGAGGAGTGCGGCGACAAGTACGGGCGCGTCGAGCGTTTGTACATTGAGCCAACGCAACGTCTCGTGTTCATCAAGTTTACCGACCAGGTTTCGGCGCTTAGGGTAAGTCGAAATCGTGTTATGTCAGGGTATTAAGAGTTGTCGTTGCTGACCAAGGACTGGCATACTGTAGGCGGTGAACGCGCTCGAGGGCCGTATCTTCAACGGGAATACCATTGACCCTCGATTTTACGACGCAGAACGATTTGAGAAGAGTGACTACACTTAATAAATCTAGAAAAATAGCAATTGTACACACTGCTACGCATAAGGCTTGTTCGCATGTGGGTGCATTTATATGTCGTGATTCAGGGGTTTAGCATTTGCTCTACTTCCCACAGCTCCTGGCATCGAGCATTACTTGAACACAGCGGCAGACTCGAACCATGACGTTCTTGCATTAATTACATCTTCCAAGTTTTTCATACAACCCTGGAGACCAGTGACATAAAGAAATAAAAGCAGTGTGACCCGACACCCCGCAAAGGAGACCAAACTCCTCCTGCCCTACCGACTAGACACGCAGGCCCACGTGATGAAACCTCCGTCCAAGATCAACTAAGCCATGTAGCTTTCAACCCTGGCCTGCGTCCAGCCCAAAACCAAGTCGCCGCGGAAACAAGTCCTCACAAACCGCTCTTGTTGTAATGTTCTCGACGACGTTTTAGAGTGTCTTCCTGGGAAGCAATTAACTTTGTTTCGAATTGGTGAGGCAAGGGACGGCGGGCTCGGTAAAGAACAGCAATGGTAGAGTATTATTAAGTCTAGCGGTTCCTGTACGTGAAATGGGCGTCCATGATGTGCGCGTACCGCTTGGAACAAGCGGCAGCGATAACTCCGACGATTGTCCGTCTCAACAGAAAAAGGAATGAGAGCTCATGTGGGACGGTCCAACCACGTGCGCCGTGGTCAATGAACCGAGTGAGAAATGACAACTCACAGGTTGCCTTGACAATCCCACAAAAATTGTGCGGTTGTGCAATTTACAGGAACACCTGGGCGAGGCCAGCGACAGCGGCGAGTCCAAGGAGCGCAGTGTTGATGACAACGCCAGAAGCAGCGTCCTTCTTGGTGCCGCCGCCGCTGGTACCAGAGCTAGTATCCGAGTTGGCATTGGCGTTGTTGCTGGTGCAGGAGAATGTGCCCTGGATCTGGCCACTGCCGCCATCCCGGCCAGAAGCCTTCTTCTTGAACTCAGCGCACGAAGACTCAATGTCAGCCGTGCTAGAAACATCGAAGGCGCCCTTGACATCATTAAGAGCAGGAAAAGCAGCCCTATCAACTAGTCAGTGTTGACATCTCACAACGCAGGGACTCAGAGCAGCTCACTTAGTAAAGTTGCCTCGGAGCTTAATGGCACCACCGACAGCCTTCAGCGCGGGGAATCCATTCAATTCGGACAGAGCAGTATTGTTGGCGATCAATAGACCACCACCAATGGTGCTCAGAACAGGAACAGAGATGTTCTGAAGGTTGGCATTGCCAACGAACGAGATATCACCTGACCGGGTAGCGGTAAGGTTGGGAGCGGAGAACGTGGTGAAGTAGTTGGAGTCAAAGCGAGCGGAGCCGTTGACCACCACCAGCGAGGGAACCTCGAAGCTGGTGACGTTGGCAATAGTCATATTCGCGATCCACTTCAGGTTGGGCATAGAAACCTTGAGCTGCAGTCCGTTGGCTTGAATGTTGAGACTGTCGCTCAGATTTCCAAGCTGGGTAGTGAACTCAGTAAGACGGCGGTTGTTGTCGATACCCATGCTCTTGACACTGGTAAGGTCAACGCCGTCGAGGCTGCTCAGGAAAGTGTCGCTGATGATGACTTCCTCAGCCTTGGTCAGGCCAGGGGGGCCAATGTTGAGTGTATCAAGGGCATTGAGCGTCCTCCAGGTAAGAGTCTTGACTTGTGTGAGGCTCGGTAAGCTGAGAGTCGACAGACGAGTGACGTTCCGCATAAAGAAGCGACCGCCAACAATAGTGAGGTCGTTGCCCCTCAGAGACTCAATAATACCATTGTCCTCGACGATGAGGTCGCCTGTGATCCGCGAAGGTCCGGAGATATCGATCTGAGGGCCAGCGTCGGGGGCGATCAGGACGGTGCCCTGGACTGTCCTGCAGGAAGCAAGACCAGTCGCCTCAGCCTGGCTGTGGATGGTCGTGGTGGACACTGTGCAGGTTCCAGCTTGGGCTACGAGCAAGAGCGTTAGCATGACTTAATTCCGCTACCCCACCAATCGAATCTTACCAGACACCGAGCCGATTGCCGCAAGGGCAGGGAGGAGGATCTTGGAAAGCATGTTGGCTGTGCTGCTGGATGATTAGCAAAGGTTGAGGTAGGCCGTTTGCGATCGAGAAACAGTGAAAAATCAGTGGCGGGCGGGCTCTGGTGGAGCGACGGGTGCTGTATAAGAGTGCGGGTGACAGCTGGAATATGTGGATGGAAACGCCGATGCAGTAAAATCTCTACAAGATTGAGGGGTGTCTCTGGAAAATCCAGTCCAAAAACAGATGATCGGGGCTCAAGTAGTGTGCTGACAAGCGTGCCAACCTTGCAGGGGGGTCCGGGATTTTGTTGACTGCTGGGTTGAAGGAGTAGAACTTCACGAAGGGGGTGCTCGCTTTCCTCTCCGTCAACAGTTGGCGCAGCTTCGTTGCTGTTGCTTTGCTTGTCGTGTGAAGTGTGGAAGTTGGCACCCTGTTGGTTAGGGGTTTCGTGTAAGAACCAAAAGTATCGATCTGAGCATAGGGAAGGAGCTAGGCAGCCAATCGATGCTCTACATGCTCCGGGCAGTCGCATGTTCCACCGATGATTCGAACCCAAAGAGGTTTTCCAGCAGCAACACAATTGAGCTGAAGCCGAAAAGACCTGCTAACCCGCCACTTTTTGCATGAGTAAACAAATACCGACTCACCTTGTCTTCAATGGCGAGGCGAGGCTGGGAAACGCGGCAAGAGTGTTGAGTCTGGGCGCGGGTGACGACGCGACTCGGGTTGACTGTGATTAGGATCGCTCGTTGGGCGTGTAGGCGATCTCGCAGCTCGTGAATACAGTAGAAAAGCCTCTCGATCCCTCCTTCTGAACCACCGTGGTTGTAAAATATGGACAGTAACGAATGAATCGAACCGAAACAGAGAAGAGGGACAAGAGAAGGATGATGTAAAACGGAAAGAAGAGAGCAGTGGCTGCTCAAGGGGCAGAAAAGTTGAGCGGGAACCCACAATCCAAGGGGTAATTGGGAAGCAATCTGCCAGGGGTGCTATTTTTCATACGGCCACGCCACTCTGACAACAGCTGGGGGTGGGGTGTGTGCTTGCGCGCCGCCAGACAGTGGTGCCGAAGCTCGCTCGTTGACTGGTTCGGCAGCTGGACTGCATCATGTCAGAACAAGGACAAGCTGCCTCATCACTGCAATCGTTCAGTCCTTGGCAGGAGTCGAGTTTCAATCGGCCTCGGTCGTCACTATCCTGCCTCCACTTGGCCTTTAAACTCTGTAGATAGCATCGTAAATCTGTATTCCAGTGTTGTTTGTCTGTGTGGCTTCATGACTGCACCGCGCGCCTGCTTTACGTGGTGTGTGACGAAACCCAGTGCTCTACTCCCTAGTTCACAAAACAATGTCAAGATGACGACGGCGCGAGAGCTTTTGTGGGGTTTGCTTTTGCTGTACTTCCTCGTGCTTGTCGCCTTTACGTCTTGACAACAAGGCATTGGGGAGGGTGTGAGTCCAGCCGCAGGGAGTCGCTCGATCTCGCTGCCAATATTGGACAGACCAGGATTCCTTGAATTCACCCGGACACCTGCCCTGGCAGCGGTCTGGGTATTCCATGGAAGCCGGCCCCAACTTCCAAGCTGGCAGCACTACATTTTGCTAGGCGTTCAGGCGTTTTACGACCGAGACTAACCAGGTGGGCTTGGCGGCTCCAGTGCTCAATCGTGAACTTCCCTCTGGCGAGATTGCGATTTTTTTTTCGCTGTGGAGGCTTCCCATGTTCGCGGTTCTAGTTTATCAACTGGTCTCCAATTCTAGTTCAACTAGGCTCTCTCGCCATCATTTGACATTGGATGGTTGATGGATTCTGTCCTCAGTATCACAATGTCTCTTCATGGGCGTCCGCCGGTCACGCCAGCCGATCTGTGCCCATCACCATGTTTCATGCAAGTTCTCTGGCAACAATTCAAGTTGGTCCGGATCATCAACACACGCGCATTGGTGGGGTGAATGGCCCCCACAGGCTCTCAGCTGTCGTCGAACCGCGACCCAACACCGCCTGGAACCACCGATCCCAGAATGCGTCCTTGGCAGAATGACGCACACAGAGACCAGGGCCCAGGGCCATGCAGATAGAGCTGAGGAGCATTTTTCGAGGCGGGCTGAAGACCTGGACTTCTTGGTGCCGGCTCCAAAACTTACAAACTCTGTACAAGTGATAACATCACGAGCAATGTCGATATTGCATGGAATTCAAGTCCAAGACCGGCAAATCTTGGAACTGGTCACAAGCTTACGAGTCCTCCCTGCTTGAACTACCAACGGGCAGCGGCGATACGAAATGTTGCAGTCTCCCCCATGCACCATTCCAGGCCAAGGTAGGCATTGGCCAATCCTGTCGGGTGTTGACCCACCAATCACCAAAGCATCTCATTCCCCACTGTGAATCGCGATCCGCCGAGCGAAAATTCACAACGGGCATGCCAATCTCCCATGTCTCCCTTTTCATTCGGGCAGCGGGAGCCTTCCATGGGAATATTCCGCACCAATTCGTACACCCGTCCATCCACGCAGCAAAATGTGGACTTCTCAAGGCTTTCTTCTTTTTCCGTCCCGTCACCCATCAGCAACTCCGCGACATGAAACATGCAGGAAGCCAGCCAACCAACCACTTCACCTTCCAGTGGCTGCCAGCCGTTGTTAGTGCTTGCTGTCCAGTCCCAGTCCACACCTTCCGGCATCCGACCACATGTATTTCCTTTCTTGGAAGGCCTGGAGTACTTGTTTGATCGGGGTTGTCTGGTTACGTCTGCTGAGGCTCAAGCTGTTGCTAAATCTCACCGCTCAACAGTACAACGCGAAGTCGCACCAGCTTGCTACTTCATAGTACAGTGTAATCGTCTCACAGACAGTCACAACAGTCGCGGGCCCAAACATACAAATATTATCGCTGTTCTGTGCAGTAGGACACAGAGCCACAGTCTCGTGGCCCGTGTGTCAAGGTGCTGACGCAGCACATGTGATCACCTTCTGCTTTAACTACTTCTTGCATGGCGCTGTACCTGATACTCTGCGACGGCGTTTGCGTCAGAGTATAGAGGCACCTAGGAAGCCTATCTGCTAGTTCGGCCGCCAAAAGACCGCTAGAAACATTCTTTTGGACGATCACGATCACGATCCTCACTACAAGCGGAGTCTGGTCGTCATCGCCGTTTCAAAAGCAAAAATGCCCAGGCAAGCAACCAGGGAATGTGGGAATTTTAACATAGATCCAGGATGAAGTAAAGTTTACTTCTGTGGTTCTCATGAGGATGGATGTGCCCGACGGGTCAATACTTTCCTTGCGCCTAGGAGAAGGCTAAATGCCGCTCGCTCGCGACCGCTCTCACGCCCCATAGGTCGGTTTGCCTTTTGCATTGTGCATTGTTACTCTGCCGGAAGAAACTCTCCCCGTCTTTTCCACCTTATTCCCCATCACCCGGCCATGTGGTAAGTATGGACCAAGTTGCTGTGGTGGTTTGTACTTCAGCGCGCCTGAAGCCATGAAACAAATACCACAATGCCACCTTCGTTTCCGGGCAGTTGGGATAGCGAATTCAGGGCAAGATCATCAAATAACTGCCGGTATGGTAATCAAAATTGCTAGCTAGGCCTCCCAGGTGTATCACATGTACGCATTGCAGGGAAGTCTGGTTCTCAGTTGATCCAAGAACCCATTTGGTCAGAGACTCCATGGGCGTCCTGTACGGGGCCGAGCATAAGGAACGTTAGAAAAAGGTATTGTCCCATGGCCTCGGAAAGTAGGAGTACGGTGCGCTTTGGGCAATGGTGAAGCAGGACTGACGGAGCATTGGAAAGATGAGCCTGACCTCGGCGTTGTAATTGTATCGGAGGGGGGCCTGGGTGTCGGAAGACCCTCAACTCGCTCCTTTTGTATATCTACTCCATCGTACTCACATCTGTAGCTTCAACCCGCCACATATACCACATAAAGACACTCCGGTAAGGTCTGAAACGACTGCTGATCTCCTCCATCTCCCTTTCACTCATGTACTTCCACTTCCCTCCTTTGGCTCTGAGTTTGGCCACGTCTCTCCCCAGAAAGGCGGCCATTCCTCGTTGTACGCCCAGATCGCCTAGTGAGAAAATGTCCATACGTTTGAGCCCAAAGCAAGCGAACATCTCTACACTCCATTTCCCCAAACCCCGAACTGCCGTCAGTTTCTCCAACACCTCTTCATAGGGAGCATCTGCCAGCAGATGCGCCGACAACTCGCCAGACACAAACTTCTCCGCAAGGCCGATCAGGTACTCAGCTTTGCGTTGTGACAAGCCTGCTGTCCGCAGCGTCTCGATGGACATGGAAGCAACCTGAGAGGGCTGGGGGAAGCGGCGACTTGGAATCATAAGCTCGTCGGAGCTTGTGCCGTCGTCGGTAAATAAAGCTACAAAACGAGCTTTAATAGACTTGGCGGCTGCACCACTGACTTGTTGTGAGATGATACCACTTGCGAGGCTTTCAAAGGGGTCGACCTGCTCGGCCAGGCCTTCTGGCGAGAATATCTGACAGTGGTGCTTCTCGATGAGCGGTTTCATGCGCGCGTCAATCTTGATGAGGTGTGCGCAGGCCTCCTCCAGGATATTTTCTGTGGTGATAGCCTTTGGCTTGGGTCGTGTGGATGGGGAGACAGTGTCCAAGGACTTAGAGGCGACGATGCGCGATGACTGTGGGGAGAAGAGCGGAGCATTTGTCTTGGTGGGATCAGCAAGACGGTTCGCAGCTTGAGGATTTGGTTTCTGAACAGATGGGACGCCATTTTCCAGCAGGGTTTCACTGGTGATTCCGACAGCGGCTGGAGTTGGTATTGCTGGCGGATTCGATGAGTCCCTCCGTCCCCGGTGTCGTTGTGGGGTAAACGGAATCTCTTCCGTTGACGCCAGTCCCGAGTCCTCCGGTGGAACTTTTCTCTTTCGGGACACCACCGTTGATGGCTGCGATGGTCGGGGACCAATCCCTTTTGCGCTCTCAGCGATGGCGCTGAGTCTTGCTGACCTTCGGGTCGCCATCTGACCAGGTCGTAGGTATTGCCTTCAGAATGCCTTAGATTCAATGTTCCCTCATAAACGTGTGCCGCCTCGATTGAGAAGACCGGTGCTGTAAGCCGCGTGAACTTGACTACCCCTAAGCGAGAAGTCGCCGAAGCAAAAGGCAGACAAGACCGTCGGGTTAACACACAGATTGGTAGTAGGCAGTTGTCAAAGTGGGCATACCATCCACTAGAATAGGGGATTGTAATTGAACGAGGTTGAAGTCTGGGAGCAGGCACATATGGCACATATGGCAGAGGACCAGGCGGTCTATAAAGAAACACGCCCTTTGAGATGTCAATCGCGGCGGCCTCGCCAACTCACGTGCTCGGAGCCAACGGTGAGCTAGTAGCGCCGCGCCGAAACGCCTCCTTGATAGAATGTCCGACGGACCACCCAACGGAAATCGCTGTCAGGCCATTGCCAAGAGCCCGTAGCGGAAGTAGGTGAGCACCAAGTCGTCCACACCTACGTGGCTGAATTGGGGGCTGACGACAGGCTAAACTTCCTGATCAGGATCTTTGACATCAAAGACTGCGATGGGTTGAGGTGCTCTGTTCCGTGGACTAGAGTTTTCATCAGGAGTTGGGTCGTTGTGGCATTGATAAATGAGGATAAAGAGCGCTGGGAAACTTGTATAGAGCCCTGTGCCGCCCATTTTTAGCACGCAGAGGAATGAAATGGCGTGCTGACAGCAGACAGCATGCTTCGTCACGCGGCTTGTTTACGAGCTGAGATGAAAGGCTCGAAGTTGGGTCAAATACCGTGCAGTTCACCCGAGTTGTGAACACTTCGTTTCCGAATCTCCCGTCCCTTGGGCAGTCGTGAAGATAGGCGTCTGCATTCTTCACGAGGTACGTAATTGCCCAGCACAGTCTCAATATCGTTTGGGTTTGCAACACTGCCGAGCGGAAACCAGGCTAGACAGAAGGTCTCGACCATTGGATGGCGAAATTGCCCAGCATCAATGCGACGGGTCCCTGGCGGGAGAGGTACCGAGACCAAAACCGCCCGTGTAAAACGCACAACCACCACTTTGTGCTTGCAAATCGTAGCGGTGATCGGAGATCACCTAGAGTTCCCTCGAACCTTTTCGCCAGGGAGAATATACCTGTCAAAACCTGTAGGCCGTACTCCGTAGTTTTCTCTTGTTCCAACGTCAGCGGTGGTTCCTTTTATCGCGAGAAGAGCGAAGGATCTCGATGCGCCATCTGTCCAGATTACGGACAACTTGGGCCAGGATGCGGTGCCAAAAGCGGGCCCCTGACCCCCATTTTCCTGCCCCTGTCGCCCATCCCTGAGACTAAAGGCAACCTACGCCTCCACGGCGCTCCTGTCCCGTTCTGGCCGAATTATTGCACGCTGGCTGCAGCAGAACACTGTCAGCTTTCCATTCTTTTGACAATCGTGACCAAGGCCTTGAAAGGACGCGACAATCCTGACGGCGCATCGACAACACGGCGAACTGCGGGCTTAATCCAGCTGGTCAATTCGCATTCAAGACGACGCGAAACAGGACGGCATCGCATTCCAACTCAGACGCCGAGCATCAATCAACGTCGTCTCAAGACCAGGCGCCGCACAAAAATTCTCGCGTCCAGTTCGTGGGTAACCGCGGCTTCACAACTACTGCGGCGAGTGTCACTGGCGGTATCGCATCGGGGACGGTTCCAGCGAAGGCTCTCCTTATACCAGTCGCATCATTGACGATCTGGGGTGGTGCTGAGGGCCGCCGGGAGCCGTCGAAATGCTTCTCCCCAAGGGTGGCGTCAGCTGGAAAGCTGCCAGGGCAAGCTTGCCGCCCACAAGGGCAATATGGGTTTTCTTTGCCAGGACACGGTTTCTTCTCTTCATAGCCATCGCCGGAGCCATACTATTATTATGGCGCGGCATTAGCACATCAGCATCCGAGATGCAAAGGTACGAGATTTGCTTTAACCTCACGTCCTTTCCTTCGCACTGCGTGTGAGCTGACCCAGGCTTGTTCTCTACAGTTTCTACTGCTGGGGGCCGTCAAAAACCCCGATGGAGATGTCGCAGAACGAACAAGCAGCATGGCATGCCCACATGCAAACCCCCGTAATCTTCAATCCTCACACCCCAATAAAAGTGAACTCATCAACCATCGAAACTGTCAACCTGAACCCCATCAAATCGACGACTAACGCCCTCAACAATGAAGAACGAATCCTTATCCTCACCCCCCTCAAGGATGCCGCACGCTATCTCTCTAAATACTTCGAGCTAGTCGCCGAGCTTACGTACCCCCATCATCTGATCGACCTTGGTTTCCTTGTCGGGGATTCGACCGACGAAACACTTGCTGTCCTTGCCTTCGAGCTCGAGCGGCTACAGAAGCGCCCGGACAAGTTCCGGAGCGCCATGGTCGTTCAGAAGGATTTTGGGTTCAAGCTCAGCCAGAATGTCGAGGACCGCCATGGCTTCGAGGCTCAGGGGCCCCGCCGAAAGGCTATGGGCAAAGCTCGGAACTATCTGCTAGCAACTGCGCTCAAGCCCGACCACTCCTGGGTGTACTGGAGAGATGTGGACATTGTTGATAGCCCCAAGAGGATCATTGAGGACTTCATTGCTCACGACAGAGACGTACTCGTGCCAAGTAAGAACAATATCCCCCCCCCATGACGAGCAATGGCTGACCTATTCGTAGATATTTGGTTCCATCGTTATGAGAACAACAAGGATATTGAGGGTCGATGTGCGTTTTCTATCTCCACATTGATTTACTCAACTGCTGACTGAGTGTAGTCGATTACAACTCCTGGGTCGAGTCCCCCAAGGGTCTTAAACTTGCCGCGGGTCTTCCCAAGGATACCGTTTTGGCGGAAGGTGAGTGATACATGTTCAGATTTGAATGTCGGTCCTGACAGTAAGGTTGCAGGTTACAAGCAGTACGACACCGGCCGCACCCACATGGCTAGGATGGGTGACTGGCGCAACGACAAGGACGAAGAGATTGAGCTTGATGGTATTGGAGGCGTCAATATTCTCGTCAAGGCAGATGTTCACCGATCAGGTTAGTGTGTTTATATTTTCGACCTTTGCCCGAGGCTTACGATTCTGGGTTAGGGATCAACTTCCCTTGTTACGCATTTGAAAACCAGGCCGAGACGGAAGGCTTTGCAAAGATGGCCAAGCGGGCTGGCTACGGCGTCTACGGCCTACCTAACTACGTCGTCTGGCATATCGATACCGAGGAGAAGGGCGGCAACGCATAGATCCTTGCCCCTTGATCCCTTTTTGGCTACCGTTTTAGCCACTTTCTTTCCTTGTATTTGCACCATGGTTGTTTTGTCGATTTTACATAAACTGGAAATGTTGCGCGAATAGGGGCGCACTTCCATTGTACGAAAACCACGATACACATACCGCATCATTGATGCTCCACTACCTGAAAGACCGGCGTTGGAATGGGATAGGATCCGTTTCTCTTTTCATTACGATCACCACCCATGTTGACACCCACCACCCGTCACTTATAATGTCAGCCTCAGAATCAAACGGGACCTCGAGGACCTTGTTGCTGCCGGGGAATGACCACCACTGTGCAGCTGTACTCGCTAGTCAACTCGCCACGTACGCTGTGATAAGTTGAGAGTGCGAGGGATCGTACCGCGTCTCGATGTATACCCTATACGGTCAAACACAGGCACACATCTGTATGGAGAATTCATTCTGGGGGAGGAGGTGAAACCGTTGACTGACTTGATGTCGATGTTGGTTAGGTAATCCAGGCGCTCGGATCATGTAGAGGGTCCGAGACACTTGGGCAACAAAGCGTGGTGGTTTGTGTGTTTGAGGAACAAGTCTGATTGGAGGGGCTGGTTTTGTTCTGGGCTGTCCAGGAAGTCTGCACAGCACAGGAGTGAGTATGATCTATGTCTCGAGCGGGGGAGGTGTTGGTGGGGGCAAGTTATAGCATGGTGTGCGGTTTTTCTTGGTCAAAAGTATTTGTGTGGACAAGCGGGTGGGCGTGGGAAACGAGCTAGGGGTAATACTATTCATTTACACATCTACTTGCAGTATTCTGGCTTCCGTGGGGGCGCTGATTTCTGGGACTCTCAACATCCTGATGCATGGAAATTCAGACTAGTGGGGCAGCGTTGGTTTAGGTACATGCTTGCCCAAGTGATATGATCTTGTTAATATTGTTTAAGGTGAATGACCTGAACAGCCCACCTCCAAGGGATCACTTCCATTTTTAAGCCTCAAAACCAGGCACTTTCAGACCAAGACTGTTCTGGGGTGGACTCAGACCCTATACACGACTCAGACCCTACACACGACTCGGAAACATGCTATCTCCCCTCGGCCATGCCTTTGCCGAGGCGATTGTGGCGGCTAGTTTGTCAGAAACAGATAATTCAACAAAAGGGAAAGCTTGTAACGGGACAGTTCGGGGTCTAGTCTATGCATATACACATCGTCACGCGCCTCCTGACGGTAACGAGCATCCCTAAACAAAGTGGTATTGACCACTTCGTCAGCGAACCCTTATAACAGTACAATGTGCTCTCCATATTGGTCTTCAGAGACGAACACTCCTCATCTCGAACATTGTCAAAATCGACAGCTTAATGCCTGGGAATAGGAGCAAGAGTGTCCAGTGCCTCCTTCTCCGCCTCTTCGGCCCTGATCTGCGCAATCAGAGGCGACAGATACGGAGTATCCTCCTCCGGCTTCGTCCATTCCGACTTGGGCAGGAGTTTGTGCTGCAAGCTAAGCTGGGTTGCGCGGCGGAGGCGGTATATGCGGTCGTAGTTGTCCTTGGCCGGGAGACGGGAGAGGGCTTTGAGGACAGTCTCGTTCTCCTCACTAATCAAGTCGTCGGCACTGCAGAGGCCTATTAGAATAGCTACCAGGGGCAACTAACTTTAAACAGAGATCACCCAATTGCAATTGAGGGTCTGAGTGTCAAGGAGCCCAAACTTACCGAAGACCCATCTTGCGATATCCCGCGGCGTCGCTGTACCAGCCGGCGAGGGGCTTGAGGAACTTGCTAAGCCAGGATTGTTTTCCGATGGTATTAATCAAGCTGGGGGCAGACATGGTGGGCAATTGGCGTGTTGAGGAGGGAACTAGAGAGCTGAATGCGAAAGGTCGTCGTATTCTCGTCGCCCAAATTGCCGCGAAATCCGACGTTGCGAAGCTCGACCGAAAAATCCGTAGCAGCCTGAGGTATCAAAAGAATCGGCGACGCATTGGCCAACTGATTCGGCAGGCGCCAAGGCAGCCATGAGGTAATGGGGTGTGGCTGATGCCGCCGATAGCCCGATAAGACGACAGAATCGCAGCTCAAATTCTTGGTTGATAAACTGGACTGTGGACTGAAATGTCCCGAAACCACAAAACTTGCCGACCGCATCCATGATGGTGAAGCAAAACCATACATATCCCCGAGTCAAATCCTGACAACAGCTGCTGCCCCCTGCAGGTCTGTAACGCTTTTCCCATTTGATAGTGACATATGAAGCGAAACCGGCGGTTAGCAGCTCGGTAGCTCTTTCACGAAGCAAGAGTTGCACGATTGCGCATGACTCGGCAGACCCCAGTGACATAATCGCACCTGCCCGCCAATTCAGCGAATCAACCCATTAGCGCTGCCAACTGTGGTGCACTCCCACGCGAACTGCCAAGAGCATCTTCCTTCAAAGACCGTCCACCATCCCGCATCACAAAGTGCGACTCCTTTGGTTTTCCTTGTCTGCAGTTCCCGATATTCATTTTTTTCTGTGTCCGGTACTGGTGTTGACCCTATCACCGAATGCGCCTCGCCAGAAGCCCATGAGTAGCGAACATCACTAGCAGAACTCCGGCCTCTCAGGCCTGCGTGGGATCTTTCCCCGCACAAAGCAACCGACCACACGACATCTCCATCACGCCCTTCGCTGAGATTCCTCGTGGGAGATCCATCCAAATCCTTCTGCGTCACGGACGAGAAGTCGGACAAGCCTCAAACCTCGGGGTCTCTGAACTCGGCAGAGACCCCACGCAAATCTTGCACAACCAACCACGTCAGGGACGACGGCGACGGCTTTGTCGGCCGGCATGTCTCACGATAACCAACTTGTTCCTTCTGGACAGGTTACATCTTCTCCAGAATATGGGCTGGATAGGTCGTATCCCCATCCAGCGAGGGAGGTCTCATCAAAAGCCTCATCACCGAAGACCGTGATCGAAACGATGCAAGACAACGGCCGACTTACCCACTTTGAAAGATGGGCTGTTCATGCCTCTGATTCACAATTTAATGCACTAGCTGGGGCGATAGGAGGCTTTACATCGGGCATCGTGACCTGCCCCTTGGATGTCATAAAGACAAAGCTTCAAGCTCAAGGGGGGTTCAGTCCAATACAAAAGGGCTTACATGTGGCACACCCTAAGGTCTACGAAGGCCTGGTGGGCACGGCGAGTGTGATATGGAGAGAGGAGGGAATCCGGGGCATGTATAGGGGTCTGGGGCCGATAATACTGGGTTATCTGCCGACTTGGGCTGTTTGGTTCACCGTCTACAACAAGAGCAAGAAGTGGATGGGCCAATACCAGAGTAAGAGATCATGCACACTAACCGTGATTCCCTCTTGATGCTTACCTGTCGACAGACAACACATTTGCGATCAACTTCTGGTCATCCATCATAGCCGGGGCCAGCAGCACCATTGCTACGAATCCAATCTGGGTCATAAAGACCAGGTTAATGTCGCAGACACCACATCATGACCGACACCGCTTCTCGTACTTCCCAAAGGGTGCCAATACCCCCACATCTCGACCTACGCTCCATGCACCATGGCATTACAGGTCAACATTGGATGCGGCGAGGAAGATGTATACAACGGAGGGCATCCTTTCGTTCTATTCCGGGCTGACACCAGCGCTTCTCGGGCTCACGCATGTTGCAGTGCAGTTTCCGGCATATGAGTACCTCAAGACAAAGTTCACGGGGCGGCCAATGGGCGCTGCGCCATTGGAGGGGGAGGATGAGAAAGCTCATTGGCTGGGAATCTTATCCGCTTCGATCCTGTCGAAAATTCTTGCAAGCAGCGCCACATACCCTCATGAGGTTATCCGTACGAGGCTCCAGACGCAGCGTCGGCCAATACCAGGCCAGGAATACATGGAAGGCTTGGGAGGTGTGACACAAGATGCTCCCACAGGCGCCAACAACGGCGCGCGCCAAGCTCAACCGCAAACGCCCAAATATAAGGGAATCCCCATGACGTTCCGCACAATCCTCAAGGAAGAGGGATGGAGAGCCTTCTATGCGGGAATGGGCACAAATATGATGAGGGCTGTGCCCGCGGCGACAGTCACCATGCTAACTTACGAGTATGTAATGCGTCAACTCAACGGCGCGCGGCTACAGGGACAACAGAAGGCGGCGCAACAGGCGGATCGGGCAGAGTTCTCGACCAGCTAGGATGCTGCCGTATTTTTTCGGGGCTGGGCGAGCTTTGGGGCTGTCCAGACGTGATGCAAAGCCTGAAATGTCTCCTAGATGGTACTCGTCTGGGCTAGCCTAGACGAGTAGCGGCCGAATTTCTGGTCTGAGTATAGAACGTCTGGGACAATTCACATGTGTCAAGTAGCAAGCAAGCAAGCGAGCAGCACGCCAGCGGTTTCGCTCTTTTCCTTAATGTCTGTTATTCAAACCGGAAGAGTCATACACGCATTGGCTGGGCAAGGCGTTGGCGTTGGATTAGTATAGTATCGGCAGCATTTTTATATGCGCAGCCCTTGAACGCCAACTGAGGATTGGAGCGAGAGCACGTTTGAGCAGACCAGGGAAGTTGTACATAAATATTGGGGAGTGGATCAATGTGACAGTTTGAAACAGTTATACGTATCGGAGATGAAGAATCGAGCGCTGTTCGATGACGCAGAATGGGGGGGCGTCTCATGAAAGGCGGAGTTGGGATTGGGGGGTATGGCCCCAAAAACCTAGATTGGGTGATTAACTACAGGGGAGGGGTGGCCGCTGACGTTGTTGAATTTTCATGGATCAAGCAAACCAACCGCCAACAACCGCATCGATTACTTATAAATAACGCTCCCGCTACGCATCAACGCCGCTGACCATCGCTGGGAAGAAATCAATGACAGATGGCGAGGGGTAGCATAAACCCTCGGGTGAGCCTCGCTCTTCTGCTCGGATTTGCGTTTTGCGATGATGACCCTGCACTGACTTGAAGACTTTGGTCACTGTCAAAAAAAAAAGACCGTCATTGCACCAGTTGCTGCGTTTTCCATGGCGTGTATTCTTTATGCGTGAGTCCAAACCGATATCTTTATTCATGGTTTTTTTGGGGGGTCAGTTCTTCCAGGAGAAATATCCGTGGCTAGTTTGGTGGTCAGGTTGACATGTGGGCAAGGGAGAAAAGTAGCTGAACTGGGTTGTGTGATACTAGGTATACGCGGTTTTCCATCCAAGAAGCGAGGACGAATGCGGTAAGTATCTCCACATAATGTTTCTTCGCTGTCCAAGACTGTGGTATACAGCTTGTGGCTCTTGGGCATTAATCGTCTCGGTAGAAAACGATTCGAGATGCACAACGAAAAGGGAAAATAAGTAAGAAGGAAGGTTGACCGAGAGGCGACTCAGTGTATCAAGGGACTGTATTAATGGGTTCGGAACGCCACGTTCACTAATCGATGGTCAAGGAAAGAAAAATAAATAGAACTGTTGCTCGCACGTGGAGTTATCCCTAAAATGTACACGGGATTTCTCGAATCGTCCTCGATGAATGATCAACCCATCCAGCCTTTCCAACCTTCCAGCCATCCCACCAATCCTTGCGTCATGCAGCCAACCCAACCAACAGATATTCAAACGGCCAGACTAGGTTCCCGACAGCGCAACACAGAAGACGACGAGACGTGCACACGGAGAATTACCACCGCCTTGAAATCATTATTCACTCATCCTTCTTATCCTCCCTCTCATCAGCAGCATCGTTGGTCTCGCCATTCGCCTCGGCCTTCTCCTCGGCAGGCTTGTCATCCTCGGCAGCATCCTCAGCGGCCTGGTCAGCCTTCTTCTCGGCCTCATCTGACTTCTCCACAGCGGCAGCCAGGTCCGCCCCGGCCAGCTCCTTGACAAGCTTCTTGACGACATCCACGGTGCCGTCGGGCGAGCCATGTTGAGCGACAAGGACCTTGCCGTTCTTGTCGATGACAAAAACGCCGCGGGTGGTCCCCTTGGGAGTCTTTTTGAGACCGATGGCGCCGATCAGAGTGGCGGCCGGATCGCACAGAAGTTGGTAGGGCAGGTTTTTGTTTTGCTTGAATGACGTGTTGGCCTTGGGCGAGTCAGTGGACAGCCCGTAGATGGCGAGACCGCCAGCCGTCAGCGGGGTGTAAAAGTCCCGGAAGAGACAGGCCTGCTTGGTGCCTGTGCGCGGGGTGTAAGTTTATGGGGGAAAATGCCTTCGAGGTGTTACTTACAGCCAGGGGTGGACGCCTTGGGGTATGTGAAGAGTACGACTCCTGTGCCGCTTTCCTCAACAAGAGTCTTTAGAGTGGTCTTGTCGCCATCGTTGGTCTGTATCTCGCCGCCAAAGCCGTCGAGGGAAATGATATTGCCAACCTGGGGGGTGCCACCAGAGTCGGATGACCCATTGGCGGTAGTTTCCGGGGCTGCCTTGGCAGGTCTCCCGCGAGGCTTCACAACGGTATCTTTGGCTTTTGCGACGGCCTTGGAGACTTTACTGGCCTTAGTCGCCTTTTTCGCAGGCGGCTCCGGCGCGGGAGCCGGTGCCTTGCGCTTGCGAAGCTCAACGGGCATTGCGGCGGATTGGATGGCGCTGGAGTCTTTTGGATAGCACTGGAACAGCGCGCCAGCGGCTCGCCTTACACGCAACCTGGATGAAAGGGTGCGTCGCCAAACTGCAGAGATGCTGCGCCAAAGGTCGCAGAGGGCACGCGACCAGCTTGGGGCAGAGTGTTGGACGTGAGAAGAGTTGTGAAGAACGAAATCGATGGAGAAGGTGAGGTTCCGAGCTTGGGTTGACGTTAGCAACGTAAACAGGACGTTCGAGGTGGTTGCGCAACCACACAGCCAATCACATGGCGCGAGCCGGCTCCAGGACTGGCCAGGTCAGGGGTGTTTTGGGGTTTTGCAAGCTTGTGCCGCAAGCTGGGGAAAAAGAAACCAGGCGATGATGGATGGACGGGCGGCTGTGTCCCCCCTTCTCCCACCGAATCGCTTGCTTTCTGTTACCACACCAGGCGTACCCGCGAATAGTTATTTCGGGGTTTGTCATCTTCAACCGCAGCTAGGTGCAGAGCAGGCATTGGAGGCCGGGCGAGTAAAGAGCTGGATAATTCCTTCAACTTCTCCAACATGCTCCATTGACCCGGCCAATGTTAGACGCAAAAGGGGGTAACTACTGTTAAAGCCACAGCAGGTGGTCAGCTTATGCAAATCATGTCGGATGGTGCAATTGCAGTTGCAGAATTGGAGGAGCTCCAGAAAGAAAGCTGGCCGATTGATGTTCGAGTGATGTGGTCCGTGCCATCCAGGTCAGCGCCAGCCCGCTCGGGCCCCGGTTCAGTTAATCGGTAAAACCTCGGGAGTTCGAGCTTTGGCCGTGCCTGAGGAAAGAAACCCCGTCACAGCTCCATCTCGAATCGCTGTCCACGACCCAACCTCGTCGCCCATCCGCCATCCTCCTCCGCCATGGCTTCCAAGGCGGTAGCGAAAGCTGCCGGAGGCGTCGTGAATATCTCAAAAGTACGTCTGTGTCATCAGTTAATTTAATTGGTTTCCACGTAGCAATATATCACTCCCTCAGTGTGACGATTCGCGACACATTGATGGCTTCTTGCTAACCCTCTTCTCAAGAAACAAACCGTCCAATCTGAAGGTCTATGGGAGAGCATCCGTCGTGCTTTTGCCATTGATCCCAACCGCTCTTCCGGCGTTCCGCTCAACCCTTATTTCCGCAACCCAGCACCTGGCAGCAATGATCCTTTCCAATATACCGATCCCGTCACCTTTTCTGCTGGAGATATCGCTGGAAACCCGTACTGGAAGCGCGATGCCCGCCGCAATTACCCGCGCCTTAGCGTCGTTAGCCAGGCCCAGCAGGTCGCGCTCCTGAGCGTCGGCAGTGCTGCCGAGCCACGTGTCGAGTTGATCGGTGAGGAGGGATCCAAGGCACTCGTGGCGGCCGAGCAGACAGGCAAGGAGGCTGGCCTCGCTGCATATCTTGAGAATAGTGGTGCTGAAGCCGCAAGCCTTGTGCTTCAGCAGACAGGTGGGCTTCCTCCGTTGCCAAGTGGAGAGAGCCTGGCCAGCGGAAAGTGGGATGTCCACAAGTATGGCCTGGGCCAGGAGCAGTCTTATGGTGAAGAGTGAGTCGCGATTGTGATATTGGCTATGAAATATGGGAAAGCTAACTTCTCACCCAGTTACCCATGCAGGACTTTCGTATGAGAGTGGGAAGCCGCAGAGGGGCCAGGGACGGGAGTACGTTTCGTGCCTTGTGCACATAAAGAAGAGGTGAATAGATCTCATGTGTCAAGACTTGTCTTTTTGGTTCATTATGCTGCTCATCTCCATCCGTCCATTTCCTAGGATATCCGTGGGGGCCCATGCTCCTGGCTCCCAGCTGCGCCTCGACCAGCTTGGTCCGCAGGACACAATCCTTGGCCGCGTTCCGAAATTGAGCCCATGCTCACTAAATATATGTGCATAGCCCGTCCCTAAACTGACCTATAACTGCATCTTGGTTCTTCTTGGAGACGCCGGGCTTTCATGAGCCTTGTTCCCCTCTCGCCCATGGACTTCATCGACCAATCTCTCAATAATTTTGGCCTTCCCCTCCGCTCTCTTCAACCTGTCGTCAAAGTCGTTGACGGCCTCATCCGTGTTTTCTGTGGATAAGCTTTCCGACTCGACGAGGGCATAGAGAGTAGTGATGTGCTTCTCTAGCCTGGTATTTCGTGGTAAGAACGGGAGCTCCTCCCGTTGCGATTCCTCCGTGACGGGAGACTGTTGCACAGTCAACTCATCCAGTCCGTCTCTGGCTGTGCGAGATACTCTGTCGTTTTTAAGCTTAGGGGGGAGTCGATTCGCCCACACTATTGCCCTCCCATATAACCTACCACTTTCAGTGAACTTCTGAAAGCCCCTTTCGAGTCCCAATGAGCGACCTTCTATCATCCCCGCTTTGATGCCATCCTCTTGCCCCTGTTTGTAACCATTTTGGTAAAATTGCTCTTCGAGGTTGAGAACATCTTCGAACGGGTCATCGTTGGCCATAATGACAATGTGTTCTCCTACGGATGGTCGACAGGAAAATGTGGCGAAAACCAAATCGCCGAATAATGCCGAATAGAAGGTTTTGAGACTCGGTGAATTCTTCCTAGGCTACTACACAGCTCGCTCAGCGCCTTTTTTTTTAAGCCTACGTCGCCAGCCGCACGGTGGTCGATGTAGAGCGGGGTATACCGCAGTTGGTCGGCGGTGCAAATCGCGGGGCAAATTTTCGAGCTCTGGACCCCGCATCACTTGTTGCACCTCGCAACCACCGGGAGAGGGAATGAGTCAACACGACCGCTGACTCTTTGAAACCGCGAGAGGTTTTCTTGAAATTGACCTTTTCTCTCAGCAAATGTTGAGATTCCTGCACTTCTATAGCTGTACCACTTCTTGTTTCTCCATCGCCCAGCATACCATCCCCGCATCCACAAACAATGACGCCGCATCTCAAGCCAATTCTTCCTGTCCCGGGGAAGAAGAACATCCTCATCACCTCCGCGCTCCCATATGTGAACAATGTCCCACATCTGGGCAATATTATTGGGAGTACTCTGAGCGCGGATGTCTATTCTCGGTACAGCAAACTCCGTGACCGCCCAACACTATGTGAGTGCAGCCATTGAGCATTGTGATTGATCTTGGCTAACACTCAGCTACAGTCATCTGCGGAACTGACGAGTATGGTAAGCCCTGAGAAGAACCCGGACCGGTCCTACATATCACAAGACATCTTCTAATACAAACCCCAGGTACTGCGACTGAGACTAGGGCACTCGAGGCAGGCGTCACGCCTCAGGCGCTGTGTGACGAGTTCTACACCAAGCACAAGGCCATTTACGATTGGTTTGACATTGCCTTCGACCACTTCGGGCGAACGACAACCGAACAGCAGACAAATATTGTTCAGGACGCCTTCCTCCGTTTGAGAGGGAACGGGTTCCTCGAGGAGAGAACCACCATCCAACCGTACTGCGAGAAACATGAAGCCTTTCTTGCCGACCGCTTCGTTGAGGGAACTTGCCCAAAACCAGGTTGTGGATATGAGGACGCTCGTGGTGACCAGTGCGATAAGTGTGGCAATCTCTTGGATCCTTTTGAGCTGATAAACCCCAAATGCAAGGTCGATGGCGCGGCACCCGTGCCCAGAGATACGGCGCACTTCTTCATCAGACTGGACAAGCTTCAGCCAGAGGTACAGAAGTGGTTCGAAAGGGTGAGCAAGGAAGGCAACTGGTCGTCAAACTCTATTTCCATCACGAAAGCTTGGTTGGATCGAGGACTCGAGGCGCGATCTATTACAAGAGACATGAAGTGGGGAGTGCCAGTGCCGCTCGAAGGGTACGACAAGAAGGTTATCTATGTTTGGTTTGATGCTCCTTATGGATACCCATCCATTACGGCCAACTACACCGACGAGTGGGAGAAGTGGTGGAAGAACCCGGACGAGGTTGACTTATACCAGTTCATGGGCAAGGACAATGTAAGTTTCAGGGAACCGTCCACTTGATGAATGCTGACAGGCTTAGGTACCATTTCACACTGTCCTTTGGCCAGCTGCTCTGCTCGGCGCAGAGGGAGAGAAGTGGACAAAACTCCATACACTATCCACCACCGAGTATCTCAACTACGAAAACACAAAATTCAGCAAGTCACGTGGTGTTGGCGTATTCGGTGATGGCGCGAAAGAGACTGGTATTGGGCCATCAGTTTGGCGGTATTACCTCCTCTCCAACCGGCCGGAGACGAGTGACACTCAGGTAAACTATCCGGGTTCCATACATGATTAGCTTCTAACCAATCTGTCAGTTCGAATGGAGTTCCTTCGCAGCAGCCAACAACAATGAACTTCTTGCCAACTTGGGCAACTTTGTCAATCGTGTCGTCAAATTTGTGAACACCAAACTTGAGGGTACCATCCCTGAGTTCTCGGCTACCTATACTGACGACACATTCGACTTCCCTGCATGGATCTCCACGATCAACACTCTCCTTGGCGAGTACAACGAAGAGATGGAGGCGGTGCACTTGCGTGCCGGGTTAAAGAAGGTGATGGAGATCTCGTCCCAGGGCAACCTTCTTCTCCAGTACAGACTAGACAACGCCAGCCTTGCCGCACATCCAGAACGTACCAAGACTGTCATTGGTCTAGCACTTAACCTCTCGTCTCTTCTTGCATCTCTCGCATCCCCTTATATGCCTGCAACTTCCCAATCGATCGCTCGCCAATTAAACAACGAAATCAAGATCATCACAGACAAGTGGGATGCTGAAGGTCTCAAGCCAGGTCACAAGCTTGGAAAGGCGGAGTATCTGTTCATGAGAATCGACGACAAGCAGGTCGCGCAGTGGAAGGATCGCTTTGGTGGGACCCAGGCCAGCAGGGCTGCCGAAGAGGCGGCCAAAGAAGTCCAGAGGCAAAAGAAGGAGGCAGAGAAGGCAAAGAAGGCAGCTCGTAAGGCAGCGAAATTGGCCGAAGCTAACACTGCTGCTGGTTCAGCTATCCTGGAGGCGCAAGCAGCAGGCGCAGCGACGGCGGGGGTGAAGCAGTTGCCAATCCGGGAGAAGCCGGTTGAGAAATAGGTGAGGCGGCCGAGTACTGGGCCGGAGTTGTTCTGTTTTGTGCGACAGCTTGGGATAGAGCTGGAACGAGTGAGCTGGTTGTTTGATTGGGCTTTCAGGTTGCTATTCAGCAACTGAGATCACTAATTTCCAGAGGGCTAGATATGGTCTGGGGGCTAGAGTTATACAAGCGAAGTGATACCATGGGACTCAACTCACCGTATTCGCTTGTAACTTGGATGCGTCTATCTGTCTAATGCAACATGACCATGCCGCCATTGGCACAAACCACCTGCCCTGTACACCACTGCGCATCGGGCGTGCATAGCATGCCTACAATACCTGCCACCTCGGCCGTATGAGCTGGCCGTCCGCCGCTCTCTTTGGCGTCAGCCACCACTTCAGGCGGATCTACGCCCTCCCTCGCCGCCATCCCAGGTGTATGCATGATCCAACCTTTGATACCCGCCAAAAACTCTGGCGAATTTGCCGCATACATGGGCCCCTCTACAGGACCCGGATTCACCGCGTTGACCGTCGCATTCTCGGTCAACTCCCTCGCCCACGTCCGCGTCATGGCTTCTAGTGCCGCTTTCGTGCCCCCGTACACAGACTGCGTGATGAACCCTGTCGATGATGACACTGAAGAAATGTTGACGATGCGTCCTGTCCGGTCCGTGGGTAGATAGCGCTGCGCGGCCTGGACGAGGAGGAGGGGCGCGAGCACGTTGACTTTGTAGGTCTCTTCGAAGTCCGGGATGGTTACCGAGGGGAGGAACGCGTTGCGGGCGATACCGGCGTTATTGATGATTATGTCGATGCGTGGCGTGTTTGCCTCTGACTCTGATGTGGGGAAGAAGTGGGTGATGGTGGAGGTTATAAGGGTGGAGGGCCCCGCGGGGGAGGAGAGGTCAGCGGAGATGGCGACAGCGCGGATGGTATGCTGCGAGGAGAGGGTCGTGGCGAGGACCTTGGCGGCGGAAGCAGATGATGGGGAGGTGTAGCCGAGAGCGAGGTTTGCGCCTTTGGAGGCGAGATTGGCGGCGATGGCGGCGCCAATGCCTGGGAGCCGGGTGTTAGTTGGAGATGGGATAGGAATTGTGAGGGTAGAGAGGGCAAACCGCGAGACCCGCCCGTGATGAGGGCGAGTTTGCCTTCGAGAGGGCGGGACATGGTGTTGAGGGGTACTGGAGACTGGGATAAGTGAGATGAGATGGTGGGTGGGTTGGCTATACGTGATGTTGTTCACTTGGAAGGGGCCTAGAGATTGGGAATAGGAAGGGGGAAAGAAAGCTTGATATTTATGTTTGCACAACCTATAGAATAGGTGTCAATTCGAGTTATCTCTGCATTTCCGGTATGTAACGTCTGCTCTTTCACTTTTGCATTGCCTTAGGTCCGATATGCCACATGGCCCCGCGCTCCCCGCTCGCGATGTTCGGTTGGTTGCCGGGCCGTTCGTTTGGTTGTCGGGATGGAGGCGTCCGAGGTATAGGCTTTGGCTTTTCTGACGGGCAGGATCTCCCGCTATTTGTGCGGCTCTAGGCACACCCCTGTGACTGGGCCTTGCTGTCCTATCAGGGAGCAAATTCGTGCGCGCTACCTTAACCAAGCCACCCTACCAAATTTGATGCCCCACATCCCGTAAGGTCCTCCCGTCGAGCTTTGGGAGAATGTGCAAAAGTAAACGGTTCTTGAAAATATCCCACCAACGGCAAAACTAGTATTCTATGAGAACCCAGACGGGAGGGTTTGAAAGTTCAAACGTCAAGTTATCCGGGGAACAGGAGAAACTGCAAACGGGACTTGGCAGTGCAGCAAAAACTACCCACCGACGTACCAACCGACCGATCACAAAACCCAATCGAGATAGCTCCCCCGTGAGGAGCTCACTTAACCCACCCCCTCCCCCCAGGATAATTACATAGGCACACGCACACAAGATGGATATCCGCCTCCTCCGCCCCGACGACATCCCGCTGATCCAGCACGCCAACCTTGAGAACCTCCCCGAGAACTACTTCCTCAAATACTACTTATACCACGCCCTTTCGTGGCCGCAGCTGTCCTACGTCGCCGTAGACGTGTCGCGCCCCAAGAAGACCCCCTACGACTACCCTAAAATTGTCGGCTATGTCCTCGCTAAAATGGAAGAGGAGCCCACGGACGGGGTGCAGCATGGCCACATTACCTCGCTGTCAGTGATGCGCACGCACCGCCGGTTGGGTATTGCGGAGAAGTTGATGAGGCAAAGCCGTAAGTTCACCGCCCACATTTCTGCCTCCCTCCCTTTCTCGAGGAACAGAAAGCTGACACTTGGGAATTGTATAGAACTCGCCATGGTCGAAACCTTTGGGGCTCACTACGTCTCTCTCCATGTCCGCGTCTCTAACCAGGCCGCCATCCACCTGTACCGTGACACGCTGGGCTTCAAGACGGAAAAGACAGAGGCTAAATACTACGCCGATGGCGAGGACGCATTTTGCATGAAGCTGGATCTCTCTGCGATCCGCGAGCAGGTCCGTGAAGCTGCTGCGGCGGAGGTTGGTGAGACTACATCTGCGCCGGCAGCGAGAAGCGAGGCATCGGGAGACCAGGATGAGGGGGAGGCGGTGGGAGATGTGGGGAGGGATCCGAAGAAGGATGCGGGGAAGAAAAAAGGGGAAAAGGACTCGGGGGAGAAGGTGAAGGTCAAGGTTGGGAGGGGCCTAGGTGTGGGCGAGTTGGTGGAGAGGGTGGAGAGTAAACATTCATAATAGGGTTTGAGTCTGTAGGAAATTGCGGGAAGAGAAAAATTAAAAGGGTTGGTAAAATAGTAGGTGAACGTCCGGGTTTCTCTTGACCAGCCAAAGACGGAGTGGGTATTCTTTGTCTAATGAGATAAGCTGTGACTTACTGGTGGATGGCATACTTCGAAGGGACTTCGGCGGTATCAACCATTATGCCCGTCGAATGAGAAAACGTACGGAAGTAGGGTGGGTAAAGGAAACAAGAACAAGTCATCCCTTCAGCATGACTGGGCATCATACAATCACGGCAGTGGGGCTCACTATAGGTACGATATATCATTCTCATCATAACTGAGCCAAGTTTGAATACCTGAAGCACACAAAACGATAGCGGGTATCCAATTTCCTTCCTTTATAACCAAATCATTCCCTGACCCCTTGCCAGCAGCATACATTTTTATGGTGGGATAGAACTGCTTACCACCCCCGTCTATTCTCCTCCTCCGCCAATTCTCTCGCAAACTCCTCATCAGCCTCCATCCGCAACAGTGACATGCTCCTTGCCAGCCCCTCAATCTCTCGCTCATACCGCAGTGTCCCCTCGTGAAGCTTGGCATCAACCTTTTCCCGCGCAGCCTTATCGCCCGCCGCGGCAACAGCCTCCTGCGCAATCTGCTCATGGAAGACGCCCAGCTGCGTCTCCTTGTCAACTAGCTCTGCCTGAAGCTTATCTGCAGCTTCGTACTTGGTGCGGCTGGCGCTGGTGCTCCCGTGAACATCCGGATTGTGGTTGAGATCATTGACAGGCCATGCCCCTGGGGCGGGAGCCGACCCAGGAACACCAGCGTAGAAGGAAAATGCGCCGGGAACGGGCGGAACAGGAGGGACAGATGAGATAGGTGGGATGAGCGGCGCGCCGAAGGGAAAAGAGGGGCCAGAAGGAGTAAGGCCATGATCTTGACCATGTCCATGATTATGTTTATAACCGCGACGCCAGTCTCGTTCGGCGTGGCGCATCTCTCGACGGACATTTCGCCGTTCACGTTTCTCCTCGCGGCGTTTTTGCCGGCGCTCGCGGCGCAGCTGCTTGTTGAGCTTAGATTGCTGCTTCTTAAGGGATTTCCATTCCTTGAGGAGGGACTTGACTTCTTTTCGGAGGGCGGAGCGGTCAGCGTTGAGGTTGACAGGGTCGCTGATACCACTGAACTGGTTGGAGGGGGCCTTCTTGGCCGCTTTAATTTGTTCCTTGAGTTCCGTGACCTTTCCCTTGGTGATGGGTTGGTTGGGATCACGGAGCCAGGACTGGAGACGGTCTTTGGTGATGTCGAGCTGCGCGTCCTTGAGATCTTCGTATCCCGGGAGAGAGTCAATCGAGGACTCGGACGACGTAGACGAGTCTGATGAAGCACTCGACACAGAACTTGAACGGGAATGCCGGCCATGATGTCGTCCTCTTCCACGACCACGACCACGCCCCCTGCTACAGGCATCCGCCATCTCACGGTTAGGACCGCAGCGCCCTCCTCCCCAGTAACCCAGACCTCCTCGGCCGTGACTGCCCCAGTATCCTGCACCACGGGGACCACCCCCACAGGGGCCGCCAAACCCTCCACCACCACCAAAGCCACCCCATTGTCCAAGCCCTCCACGATTATGACCAAACGGACCACCCGGCATGAAGCCACGATTACCTGGCCCGAAAGGCCCAGCAAACATCGGCTGGCCATTGACCGAGATGCCATTCCCATCGGCGACAATCCCACCAATTCGCATACCATTCCTATCCGCCACAAACTGGTTGCCAATCGACACCCTATCTCCATCGATAGTAATTCCTCCAAACCTGAACCCCCCATTGCCGTTTCCGTTTCCGTTTCCGTTTCCGTTTCCGTTTCCGTTTCCGCTTCCACTTCCGCTACCACCACCTCCCCCGGTCATACCCGCAAACGGATTCAATCTCCCAAACCTGGACCTCGTCGGACCCACCGCCGAGCTTGCCAGGGCAGCCGTAGCCGCTGCTAGAGTCACAGACGGATCTGAGCAACCAGCCCCATCGTCTACATCAAACGACCGATCCCACGCCCCTGGGACCTGGACATCGACCGTCTGTTGCTCCTGTTGCCAAGCACTCTCTACCCGGATGTTCACGCGGCGGGGAGCAAAGAACCCATCATTCCACTCGCGAACTATTGCTTCCACGTCCTGGAGACGGCGGCGTGATGCTTCCGTCTCGGAGGGGGAGCGAATGCGGATGCGAGAAAGCTGGGCTTCGGCGTGGCTCAGTGAGGAAGATTGGGAGGTGTTGACAAGTTGCTGGTTGATATTGCCATCCCCGTTGCCATTTTGACACTGGACCTGGGATTGTTCCTGGTTGACACCCGGACTACGCTGATTCAAACAAGGAGAAGGAAACGTGTTCCCTTCTGCGCGCAGCTTCCGATCAATGACCTGCTCGTTGCTCACTGCTGAGTAGTGGGGAATCACATAGTTGACAAAGGTCTGCCAATCCTCAGGGCGGACATCGCGGCTGGTGAGCTCAGACGGATAAGGCAAGTCGTCGGGGGAGGTGTTATCGTGGAGAACGATAGTTTGGACATGGAGAGGAAGATTGTTCTGTAGAAGCGAAGGGGGCGGGCGGGTATCAAAGTAGGCAGCCGAAGATGAGACGGTGATGTGGTCGGCTTCTCCACCAAAGTTGGAGAGGTGAGAACTGCGCGGGGTGAGGGGCGGCGTGTAGATAACCTCGCCATTCGTCGACGACGTGGACTGCGTCGCATCGTCCCCATGGGAGTCTCGTCGCCGAATCGGGCTGATGGGTGAACGAGGGCCGCCAGAGGCGGAGTAGATATCCGTCTCAGTATATGGCGGTGGGGGAACATCGTCCAGTTGCGCCTGAGTTGCCATCTTGCAAACGTCGGTGAGCAAGAGCTCGTCGGCCTCGAGCTGATTCAAAATACAGAGCACAAGAACAGCGGATTCGAGTCAAAAATACCCTGGGAATATTGGGAAAAGGGTCCAGAGATGTATTTGGGCACCAGGAAGAATGAGGCGCAGCTTGCTTGGTGGGGTGATATCGACATCTCCAACGGCCCCGGGAAGATTCCACGCCGCGCGAACGCGGGAGCGTAACCCCAAACCCCCAAACCCCCTTGTTAGGCCTCAGCGTCCGAGCCCGCTAGTATTTGGCAAGCCCCAGCAAGCACCCTTGGCACCATAAGCGAGAACGGCCCTGTCGGCTTGGCCGCTTGGCTGACATAGCCTCCCCTCACAGCGACCGGACGCCTCCCCGCACCTTTCGATCCACGCAAGCTAGCCATCTCGCTGACGCGGCCCACTGACTCAACGAGGTAGCACTTAGGTATTCCCTCCCATTCTACGCAAAGGCGCTGCTCTTGACTGGTCAGCTTCCGCAATACCTGCATGGAAGCGCCAAGAGCTTTCGCGTTCTATTTGTCTATCGAATGAGGTGAGGACATTGCATGTCACAGCTTCCTACCCTTACACCTCGTTATGGTTCAACGAGAACCCGACATCTTCGGGCTTGTAGTGGTCGGCAAGGATGGCAGCTAGGTGGTGGCGGGTTTGCGGTCCCCTGCGAAAATCTGTTAGCAATGACACTTGGCATCCTCTTTTCACCACTTTACTCACAAATTAGTCAAGTAGACGTCCACGAGTTCCGGCGGCACGTAGTCCGCGACTGTGTTCTCAACCTCCAGCGCATCTACCTTGAGGCCATCCTCATACGTCACATAGGTTGACGAATCGCCTGTCTCTCCAGCGATCTCGTCGGACGGATCTTCCGGACAAAACTTATAAACCCCCCCTAGAGCGATTACTGGCTTAGAGTGTGCCTTCGCAGCTTGCGCAGCAACTGATGCGCCGCTGTCTACCAGCAAACCGCCGTTCTGATAGACCACCTTTGCGCTGAAGACGACCTTGTTGATCCTCGACATGTAAGCCATCAGCCCGTTACTAGCGAGGCTGATTGTCTTCACCCCGGACGCTCCAAGCTTCTTTCGCATGTTGGTGTAGGGCACGTCCCCGACAGTCGGTTTATTCTCAAGGCTGACAAGGAGAACCGTAAACCTTCTTTTTGCCGCTGCCTTGATCAAAAAGCGCTCTACCGTCCTCGATGGCAGATACGCTAGGACGTAATCGCCGGGGAAAATTTGGATGTCGGCGAAGCTCGCAATCTGATCGTCTGTCTGGCTGATCTCGTCCTGAATCTCTCCAATTCCATCAAGAACCTCGGAACGCAATGAGTTTATGCTCGTTGGCATCGCCTGTGACATAGGCGTCGAGGCCATTGTGAGAGGTGAATCGAGGTCGGCAACCGAAAGTAGATTGAACATCGACTTTGACTTGGATACGTGGAAAGACGCAACTGAAGCCAAAGTCGGGGGGGCGCAAGGGGTGTTGGGGCTGGCCGAGGCGGAGGCGGGCCTGCTGCTGGTGCCAGACTCTGTATGTCTGAAGCAGATTCGCTGCCGAAGTCGTCGGCATTTCTATCCTCTGATGCCTCATCTCGAATGAGGCCCAGAACGCGCCGTACAATATTGCCAATCACAGGTTCGTGGGGCGCGGCGCTGACCAGCCTTGACCCGACGCTTTGGACTCTGGATAGAAGTTGGTCGACATCGTTCCATTTCGACTTAGCAACAACTTGACGTAGGATGTGGGCGGTAGCATCGGCGCAGTCGTCGCCTTTCACCTGTTCTCGCTTCAGGAGGCTGTGCAGGACGCGTACAGGACGCTCGCAGTTAGCGCAAGATAACGACGGGGTTTGGGCACTACCAACTAAATAAACGACTCAATTGAAGCCTCCAGGGTGAGAGTTTTAAGAGACTTCACAAGCTTCTCCATGCTTGGAGCATGGCTTGCGTGCGAGGGCGCCATGATCTGAATTGGCGTCACAAAGGTTGCGACTTGCTGCGAACCAGAGAATCGTGCTTCGAGGTAGGGTAGAAGAGTTATCGGAACAAGGTCGAGGATAGAGATTTCTGAACCCCCAATAGCCCTGAGAAGCGCAGAGACCCAAAGTGAAGTGTGGTTCCAAGATGTGTTGGAGCTTGGAGAATTGCGCCCGAGACTTTTCGAGCTTGTGACTCAATCCAATCGAGGGGCGCGGCACAAAGCCAAAAAAGCTCCATTCGCAAATCTGGTGGGGCACTGTGTGGTGCCCCCTCCAAAACATCCTTGCACCTCAAAACATGGGACCGTGCCCGGTGTCGCTAGCGCGCTGCAGGAAAGAAAATCCAGCCTGGATGCGGAACGGCGATACAATTAGCCTACAAAATTTTGGATCAAGAAAATTCTCGGCCACCAACGGTAAAGCTTGCAAGCCACACCTACAACGCCCACTCGGTCGAAATACCCAATCCGCACTACCAAATGACCTGTGACAGACAAGCTGAGATCTGGACTGAGTAATCGAGTTATTTTCCACGGAGTTTTGAGCATTTTTCCTCCAGGCCCACCACCTCTCCAGCTTCTAAGATGGGTTCAGGCGACAAGACCGATGTGAAGGTGAAGAAGGAGAAGAAAGACAAGGCCGACAAGAAGGAAAAGAAGCGCAGCGAGACAGATGGTGTTCGCAAGGAATCCAAGGACAAGAAGAAGGACAAGAAGAAACAGGACAAGCTTGCACGCGCCCTCGATGCCCACCTCCAGGCCGACGCTGCAGCATCATCGGATGTCAGGGAGGATGTCGACATTGAAGTCGACCCCGAGGATATCATAAAGCCGGCCGAGGATCTCGTTCCCTTTGCGCTACCTCTCGCCGACGACAAGGCGCATAAGAAGATCTACAAGTTGATCAAAAAGGGTATGTCGCCCTTTCCTCGCCCCTCTCTTTTCCTCCCTTACTAAACACCTTCCTACACAGGCGCCAGACTCAAAGCTATCAGCCGCGGCGTCAAAGAGTGCGAAAAGGCTATAAAGAAGTGCCCACAACGTCAAACACTGACTGGGAAAGACGCGCCTGCCCTTGTCGTCATTGCTGGCGACATCTCCCCGATGGATGTCATCATGCACTTCCCTATCCTGTGCGAGGAGCACGGCATTCCGTACCTTTTCATACGATCTCGCGCTGACCTCGGCGTTGCTGCATGCACCAAGCGCGCTACGAGCGTCGTCATGCTCAAGCCCGAGGGGAAGAAGCCGGTTGAGGGAGAAAAGAAAGAGAAAGAGAAGGACGGGGACGACAAGAAGGTTAGCGCAGAGGAGTACCTTGAGGCTTGGAAGGAAATGGTCAAGACGGCGCAGAAGCAATGGGTTACACAAGTCGAGCCGTGGGTCAAGGGTATCCATCCCTTGCAGCTTGCAGCCCAGTCCAGGAGCTCATGATGTCCTGTGATTCAGTTTGCGTATGTTTGGGCAAGGACGATACGGGAGAGGACAACACGAATGAAGAAACAAGGCGGACTGTAAACCTTGTCTCGTGGTGAAGGTTTGCGAAAGTGGGTGCAGTAGCGAGACAAATGACGGCGTCTTCTCTCCGTCGTCGTCTTCGCTCCCCACTTGCGGGAGTGCTATTTGTTAGACCGAAGTACCTGCCCCGGTGTGGCCATGTTAGTTTGTTTTCATCACCATCTCCCGTGGTGTGGAAGGCCAGGCGATATCCCTATGGCGTTTAACGTATGATTGAGCTTCTGTCTAGTCCTGGCGCGGATCTGAGTATGAAGTATGGACGGCGTTAAGAGGATAGGTCACTTCGGTTTCTTTTGCACTGTTAAGGGACGGACTTTCGAAAGTTTTGCCCGCTTTCCAGACATCGAACATTGTTGAGGACTCAAGGTGGAGACGGTTGGTTTGAGGTCTTGACGATTTGTTGAACTACCCCAGCCGAGTTCACAGGATCACAGTATAGCAATGCGAAACCAACAGCCCTGATTCACCCGAAGACTTCCATTTCTGGGTGCCAACGTGATCGTGGATATTTATGATATGATAAAATTACAGGCAAGGAAACCGAAAACCCTGGCCACCGGATCGACTCGGAGGCGGTGGCTCTCTATATCAATGCGCAACGCAATCAAACCTGCTCCGAGAAAAGCACACTCATCCATTACCGGATCTTGCACAGCCTGAATTACTCTGACCGGAACGCGGTGCGACTGAGTGGAGTTCCGCGGTTGGGATTCGAGCTACATCAAATCTTCGCCGTTAGTTTTTAGACATTTCCTTCACCACACAGCTAGCAGGTCGGGTTGACGTACTATTCAAAGGGATTGGTGCGTGTTCCCCACCAGGTGAGGAGCATGGACAAGCCAACCGTCTCAAGCAGCTTGGCGACAACGCTGGCGGTGACAGTCTCGAGGGGGCGCTTCTCAATGAGGATCTCATTGAAGAACTAAAGGTGTCGTCAGCTTGTCCAGTTTCACGAATCACGGCAAAGGATGGGAACGGACCGTCGGGGCATTGCTAGCAGCGAAGATGAGGGCACCAAGATACGCAGCACCCTTATAGCTGAGTGTGCCGGTCGCGTTGATCAGGGCACCGACACCATACGACTGCATAGCAGATCCGAGGAACGAAGTGCCTAAGGCGACGGCACTGCTGGTGGCCTCCTTTGACCGGAGGAATTCCTCCTTGGTGTTCGCTTGCTTAGCGCGCTGCCAGGCCTGACCGAAGAGTGGCGAGAGGATCGCAACCTCTGTGGCCTGGTTGAAGCAAAGGCCGAGGGCGATGGCCGAAGGCTTGACCGGAGGAAGGTCTGTTGGTGGTCAGTAGTTGTGCCTGTGGATTGATATATAGCCAACGCGGATGGACAAAGTGTCGGTGTTCAAGGTGCAATGGAAGGGCCAATGTAAGGCTGATTAGGTTGAAGAAGATGATGGGTCAATGTTGGCATGGCACTTACAGTGCAGAGACATGATGATGATGGCGAGTGTGGTTTAGCCAATTCAGAAACCTGCGGGCGAAATTGGTAAAGTATCGTCAATCAAAGTTTCGCAAAGTTGGTGAGTTTCAATTAATCGTGGTTGAGACACAAGAGATGAGAAATGCAGGTGCTTGGAGGGAGGTGCTGGTTTATAAAACCACGCGCCTGACCACCCCGGGTGGGGGTGCTCCTCCTTTGTGCGTCACGATTCCAGCAGGGACGGGCTCTTCGATCGCCCTGGCTCGCCTCTTGACGGGCAAGCACCAGGCTCCTCTAGCAATAGCATAACATCATCGCATCGTAGTGGGAGAGCTGCTTGCACCTTTGTGTCCCCTGCAGGATGATGTCATCACCTTCTCCGTTCCGCGACGGACCCTGGCAGTGCGACCCCACCTTGGAGCGCCGAGCCGAAAACGGATAGTCCACCACCACAGGGATGATCCTCACGGTTCCATCATGAGGAGTATAGGACATACATTTGGGTCAAACATATCGTATGTCACTAGCCTGGAAACCCAGCTTTTTTTCGTGGCGTCTGTTCATTTCAATAACTATGTCATTTCCGCCTCCACAGACCGTATCGTTTTCACACTACAACATTTCAAGAGACGTTCGGGAGTGGGTCCCAAGGAATGATCCCGATCCCTGGAATTTTGTTGGGAATACCCGAATAGTAGTAGGCCACTTATCTCTATTATTTGCCCCCACATGCTATTCTGAGACTTCATCGATTTTTCATCCCTATGAGATGGTTGAATGCTAGCGGCAAACGCTTTCAGTGCCTCAACTCTCTTCAAGGCTATAAACCCTTAACAATGAGAACGGCGCTTGGTACAAGACCGGCCTCCTTGAGAGTTTGACCGTAATCAACGCCAGCCGCGAACGTTTTCCGAGGGAAATTCATCGTGAAACTTTCAACCACGGCCAGCCCAGTCTCGGTTTGAAGCTGCTGGGCTAGTTCAAAGAGCGTCATGTCGGCAGGATACGTCTTCTGGATAGTCCCAGCTGGAGTCTGAAGGCGGAGACGAGCTTCGGTGTGCGCAGCTGCCGGCTTGGGCGTTGATGGCGCGGTGACCGGGGCGGCTGGAGTAGAGACGAGTCTACCCTCACGAGCTGCCTTGGCCTCTTCTTCTTTACGTTTCCGCTCAGCCTTGTCAGCCTCGATCTTGGCTTTAATGCGTCTCTTCGCCTCAAGGTCCTCCATCTTCTCCTGGCGCTTCTTGGCAGCTTCCTTGATCTGCTCCTTGCGTTGAAGTTCTTCTTTCAGATCTTGCGTTTCCTTGGTGGACTTTTGGCGGATTTTCTGGAGGGAGTCAGTATTGAGCAATGGATTTCTATCAGCGGACCTACCTCGTTGCGTTTGGCCTCTTCCTTGTCCTGAATGGACTGGTTGGCTCTCTTCTCAGCCAACTTCTGGCGAAGTTCCTCCAACCTAGCTTTCTTCTCCTCTTCAGTCAGCGGAACGATCTCATCGGTCGATTCTGAGAAGTCCGTATGATCACTACAGTCCATGTTAGCTAATTATAACGGAACAAGTTTTGATAACAGACGTTTTGGACGCATGGAAGGAGGCTTGGTCATGGTTTCGAAACTTTTTTCCGCACTCATTGCAGACCAACGACTGGGCAGCCTCTCCCTCCGCGCCAGGGGCTATGGACGGACCGCCTTCTTCCTGAGCAGCTGAGACCGGAGCTGTGGCAGCGGCTTTCAACTCATCAACCGGGGTGTCCTGCGTCTCTTCCAGCCAATTAAGTGCTCCTTGTACTGTGTCTGATGTTTAGCTGTTGGGGCCACTCCAAAGAGTTATGATATGGGAAACTGACATCCACCCGTCTTTTTTACGGCGAGCTCAGCGCGCTCCCGGTCGAAGCCCATATCGAGCAGAACTTCGAGATCTGATTGCCCCATTCTGGCGGTTGTTGGAAAACCGTGAGAAGGCTGGTGGAGGGAACACAAAGTAGAATTACGGCAAAGGATTTAGGGTTCCTTTGCCTTACTTTGGAGGTGTGCGTGCCAAAGTTGAAAATTCCAAAGTTACCAAGCCACAGAGCGGGGCACAGGGGAAAAAAACGACCCAACAATGAACCGTGGTCACCCAACCTATTCCTTTCCACAATTCTCGGGGCGATGGGGTTTTCTGGTATGAACTCAAGTGTATTCGGTAGTCTGGGTCGTGTGGATATCGTATCTGGGTCGTCTCGTGTCGTGGACAGTTCAGCGCGAGGGGAAAACGAGGGGCACCTGCGTCATCTGTCTGCCTGACGTGATTGGACCAAGTATGAAAACCCTAACCCTTCAAATCCACTCGAACAAAACCACGCAGACTATGAACTCCAATTCGATGAACTCTGTCGTTACTATTATCTGTCGTGCAAATATCTATGAGTTAGGTATCACGTGTACTTCCTACCTAAAAGCGGAGAGTGTCGGTAGAACCGCGACGCTTGTCCATACCTCTGACCCTCCCCGGTGCCTGGAATTCGTCCATGCCATTGGAGCCCTGAACGCAGTGTAGTGTATGAAGGCATCTGGAGATTATCTTGGCTGAAGGAGGTTGAGCCTTAAGTCAAGCAACACAAAGAGTCTGAGACCTTTTGCACGTGTACTTCTAATTGGACTCGTGCATGGGTGCATGGTGGTGTGTTCTTGGCTTTGGTCAAGGTGGGGAGGACGCTTCACAGGCCCGTCACTAATTTGGTTCTTGATAAAGGTTATTTGTCAGAGCTAGAAGTTGGGTTTGCTTTGAAGAAGCACGCTGTCGTCTTGGATAGCTCAAATACTGATGCGGGAAGGCGATGCTCCTGACGTGGTCACCTTTCACGTCATTCGAAAAGATTAGAGTTGATTGGTCAGGTGAGGCAGCCAGGCGTTGCAGTTGAACCGGGCAATTGCTTATTGGCTAGAACCTTCTGGTGCGCTGGTGGGGAGGAGCTCCAGGGCCCTGGTGATCAGCACGGGCCCACTGGCTTGGGACAAGCGTGGACTGCCTGGACAGCCAGTCGAAACTTGGCCAGCTTTGCGGTTACCGTGCTGAAATGTCGTAACACCTCCCTCGACCTGAGAGAGCAAACAAGCATCTTTCACATCCCATAACCGACCCAGTGCCTTCTGTCTTTGAGACAAATACAGCATCGCCACACAAGCCTCGCTTTTGCAATTACGGATCGCGCGATCGTTATCATGTCTGTCGAAATCGACCCCGTCGAGCTCGGCTTCCGCAGTATGTTTTCGGCGCATTGCACTGTTCCGTTCGCCAACCTGTGGATGTCTGACCGTTCTAGGGCCTTTCACGGTGGAGGTTGCACAGGTCCTAAAGATCAAGAACCCTAATGCTTCACCTGTCGCATTCAAGGTACCGCCTCCCGAACCATTTACTCCTCCTTTGAAATGGAGTTCGACTGACCACACCATCGTAGGTTAAAACCACAGCACCTAAGCAGTATGTCTCTCGTAACACCTCGGAGCACCCAGGCTCTGGCGCTTTCGTCGCCCGATACTAATCTGTCAGGTATTGCGTGCGTCCAAACTCCGGTCGCATCGAACCTGGACATGAGGTCGAGGTATCGGGTAAGTGCTCAGCAAGTTTGAATACCTCTCTACCACGTATGGAGTTGTTGACGTCCACAGTCCTGCTGCAGGCGATGAAGCAGGAACCCCCTATCGATGCCCGATGCCGCGATAAGTTCCTCGTCCAATCCGTGACAATCACTGGAGACAAAGAGTTTACTGGCGTTCCTCAAATTGTGTGTTGACTCGATATTCTAGCAGTTGAACGTGCTAACTAGTCGAAGTGGGATTCGGTAGAGCGTTCGGCGATCCAAGAGAAAAAAATCCGGGTCTCGTGGTTGCCTGCTACCGGAGAAGAACAGCTCACTGTCAACGCCACGCCTAACCGACATAGCTATGTGAATGGGGTTGGTCACACCGAATCACCTCCTCAGAGTTCTAACCTGACGTCTTCCACCTCCAAGATCGATGCTACACCCGATGTTCCCCCACCGTCGTACTCCTCCCCACACGACGAAACCACCATCGTCAGCCAAAGCCCGCCTGTTGAGCCCGCGGTCAAACAGGACACCACTCGAGAACCGGAGGCTGCGCCTACCACAGTCCCCGTGCCGATCGCGGACTCTGTCAAGTCTACTACCAAAGACATTGTTGAGGAACTGAAGGAGAAATTGGCGCAGGCCGAAGCAACAATCTCCGCTCTCAGAGAGCAGAACAACAGTGGCCTGAAGCAGCGCAAGCCCGCTGCTTCATCATCTGACGAAAAGACTGTTACAGCTAGCCAAGCCCTTGAGCAGGCACAGAGACAAGGCACAGAAGGTGTCCCGGTTCAGATTGTGGCGATTCTCTGCCTAATCTGCTTCCTTCTGGCCTACTTCTTTTTCTAGTTGAAGCCCCTGGGGCTCGAGTATCTTAGCTTGTACTTGGATGGCGAACTTCCCTCTCAACGAGCGGGCCATATTAATTGCACTCTGGACAGAAATCGATTCCCTTTGTCATGGATGGATAGAGAGAGGGCTTGTCATGATTCAACGGAGGATGAAAGTTGCTCCTTAGAGCAGCAGGGCATGGAACGGAAATACCATGGAAGGATAGTGAAGCGGCTCATGAACAACATGCTGCCAAATGGGGTGTTTATTGTGATTTCAGAGGGGCTCACTTCTTCCGCTGCAGAGCGTCTTTTGATCATAGGGTGGGTTTGTTACTGTAGCTACCCCTTGTAGTTGTTGAGGAAATGTGAGGATGAAAGAGTGGTTGATGCATTTTTCCAGCGGCAAACATGGCGTCTCTTGAATTTCTATGTTCTGAGATTTTCTTTGTCCTGTCAAGCGTGGCTGGAACGCCGTGTGCTTTCTTCTGTTCACTCGGGCCTACTCTACCTAGATCTCTTGCAGTCCCCCTGGCCCTGTGTATCATAACCTCACGTCTGGGCATCCTGTATGCTTTAGCAGCTGGCTCTAAGATCTATAATTCGCCTTATTAGTGCACTGTCAATCTCGCAAAGGGGAAGGCCTATGGGTTAGCTAGCGAGCGGCCTGCTCAGCCAATCCTGGGTGTTTCAACGTCGGTGCGCAGGTGCAGTTCGGTACATGCGCTTTTCTGTCGACTGCCCTGAATGCACATGGATGTGATTGCGACCCTCTTCTTCTGAACTAAGTCACCATAACAATTCACCTGGCAGGAAGAGTGTGTATCTGCTTCCTCAGAAGGAATGGCAGGTAGAACAAAATGAGGAAAAGTAGTAATGTTTTCAACAAGCAGCCAATAAGGTCTGGTGGTCTAGTGGTATGATTCTCGCTTAGGGCCCACCCTAAAGCATCAGCATGCGAGAGGTCCCGGGTTCAATCCCCGGCCAGACCCATTGAGTTCTGACTTGGCAACTTCTTTGTCAAAATGAAGTCTTCCTTTTTGACGCCTTTTAGGCTGTTTTTCTTTTCTTCAGTCCTGACCATCCTCCCTTCCTTAGGGCTGTGCACTTGGCACAGCGTCTGTGGTGTGTTCAGAGTCGGATTAGCCCCGCTTACCCCACCCCCATTAACCGCAAATACCGTTCGACTGAGACTAGTTAGCGGTATCACGAGGGCCACTAGATAATCACCTGCAACGCTCACAATTCCTCGCAGAGCCAGATGACAGCCCGGCTGCAGGAAGACATTGGACGTTCCTTCTGCAATCCGAAGATGACGTTCCATCCCTTAGATATATAAGTTCTCGATCCATTATCCAATATAAATACCTAGCAAAATCTCGGCAAGGGTGATATTGACAGGGCATCCCAAGCCCCAGAATGTCCGGCTCTAAGAACTGGGCGGTTTTCTTTCACTGTTCGTACCATTCTACAGCAGAATTAAGGTATCGGGGCGAATTGCTTAGCCATTACGTGAACTCGATGTTTGGGAACATTTCGGCGGGAGTGATGGAAGCAAGGCTCGTCCCGCTGCTCGGTAGTTTCGACCATCGAGCCCAAAACGCCCCCCAAAAACTTCTCAATTTATTTCCCCCCCACCGCGTATCACCAAACTGTGTGCCTTTTGCTGGACAATACAGCCTGCCATGCCTGCCAACCTGCCTGCCTAGGTGGACTAAAAAAAAATCATTTGATCCTAAGTAAAACTGGGCGCTGCTCAGGTGATGCCGGGTGGTGATGTGAAGCTTGGTCGAGCCCCTGCTGGGCTCTGACTGAGCGCCAGGGGTGCCACCATGGTGAGTGGGGCATCGCCGCATCGATGACGAAATGCCGTCAAAAGTCAGCGGGGCGCCCTTGGCTGCAAGTAATTGGCTGAGCTTGGGAAAAAATTACAGAAGCAGAGAACGTCTCAAGCGCGGTTACATTGGATAGATGGGCGCCAATGCATATTATAAAAGCATACTGCCCCACCGTGATAACGGCATACATACGTTTGGGGGGGGGAAGCAAAATGTTGGAGATCGTTGGACGGGGTGGCCGGATGATGGAAGGCTGAGCTCACATGGAGAGGCAAGTGAGGGTGCGGGAGAGGGGGATTGGATGTACCACTTAGCTAGGATTTGGCAACCCAGACGAAAATCTCAGGTTCCGCGGGTTGGGAAATTCGAGAGCTCAGAAGACAGAAACTCCTAGTCGAACCTACAACATGCCCTTTACTTAACTTGCCTTCAGTAGCGCCAAGGGCGGATAAATTCGTGTATGAGGTGATATATTTTGCCTCTCGTCCTGATTTCCAAAACCTTTGAGCGAATGGCGGGCGATATAGCGGCCCAGAGAGATGCGTGTGGCTGCAAGCTACTGCAAGACAGGGCAGGTAAGTCTCGGGTGTGCATTTGGGCGCATCGCAAGGCATGTTTCGGTTCCTTTGCGAAGAATGAACGACTGGTGGATCGGGAAGCGCGCGAGCACAACTGTGTCCGTCCACCGTATCGCTGCCGCCTGACGTAGCGAGCACAGAGGCCGCGCATCTTTGCGGTCACTACACTGTTGAAAATGCTGCACACCCAGGATGGCCATTGCATCGGCCACTGAGTCACCGTGAGGCCTCACACATATCGCCCCTCCCATATAGTCCTTCCATACCGTTCCTCCCACGCGCCCTGTGTGAGTGGATAGGAGCAAACACTGGCCTGTGGTTCTGGCCGAGGCCAGCCTTTTCGACCTGGAGCCGCTCAGGAGCTAATACTGTTGGTTCCAGGTTCTCTTGGGGTGAATGGAATTTGGCCTTATTTGGGGCAACATAAGGCAGAGCTTTCCAACTCCGCCCCGGCCAGTTCCAGTTAGCTGCTGAGCTGCTGTAATATCATCGCATGCTATGGCCGTCGCAACGGCTCGCGGTGTGTGTGAAGCCGAAACCAGTCCGCACTCACCAAGCGAAGACCCCTGCCAGGCAGGCGCAGAGCCCAACGGGATCTCCAGGTCGGCGTCCCACCGCGACATTACCACCTGCCCAGTCTCCCTTCCCTTGTCTCCCGTCCTCTGCCGGGTTTCCTCCTATTATTACCACCCCTCCCAGACTTTCTCTCGCTGCCCCGCCCTCCCTCCAACATCAATCTAGAAAACTGATCTATTTTGCGGTTTCTGGTTCTCTTTTCCACCCTCGCATTGAACCTTAGGCCGCACCTCCTTGAGTCCTTGGTAGTTTGGGATCTCTTCTGCCCCTCGTTTACTCAGTTTGTTCCCGTCTGTGTTTGCCGTCCCACCTGGTCGGAGAGACCTGCGCGCAACAATGCCTGACGTGTACCGGGAATCTCGGGCGTATACCCGGGACCGGAGCTCGTCCCCTTCGGATGATGAGTACAGGAAGACGACTGTGCGCCGCTACAAGGTCACGCCAACCCGAGTCGAGCGGGTGGAGCGCGAGTTTGACGTCATCGACGAAACGCGGGGCCGCCATGGTCGCTCGAGTCAAACTGAACTTCTCGAGATTGACCGCCGAGCCTATGCGCCGGATCGCCCGAGGTCTGCCTTCGAGCCGTCGGTGCGTGATCGCGATGACCACTACACACGGTTCGAATACGACAGAGATCGCGATGGACGCACCTTGGTGCTCGAACACAAACACCACGACGATGATCACTACGACAAAGACTCGCGCGCTCGTGTTGTCTACGAGAGCAAAGAAGTAGACCGTGTTGACGCTTACTCGCCACGCTCCCCCCGCGACTACGATCGCCGTTCATACTGGGACGACAAGGAAACAGATGTTCGCATCGAGAAGAGGATCGAACGCCGCGACGATGGCACAGAGGTCCGCGTCGAGCGCCGTTATGAGGAGCGACGTGATGACGATGTCGAGCGCTGGCGCAAGGAAACTGAATACTATGAGCCTGTCCCCGCCCCTATAGTCATCCGCTCGCGTCCCCCCGAGCAGAAAATCATTGTCCAGGAGGCTCCTGCGCCACCGCCGGTCTTCATCCGGGAGCAGCAAGATACTCGCGACCTTGCTCTTGCTCGTCTCCCGCCACGCGATGACGACTACTATTATCATCGCGAATCGCGCGAGGTAGGTCCCTGGCGATCAGAGACTCGTGAGGAGGAGGTCAGAGTTGAGCATTTTGATGATCATCGGCACCACCACCACCACCATCGTCGTCATCATCATCATCACCATCGCCATCACAGCGACGGTGAGTCGGCCGATGAATATTATCACAGCAAGAAGAAGCCAGCTCGTTCTCGCAGCTCGTCGAGTAGCCCGCACCGGAAACGCCACATTGCCGAAGGTGCCCTAGCCGGAGCTGGTCTCTCTGCCATCCTCGCATCTCGGCGAAATGAGAATGGTGAATTGCCGGAGAAGCGCGGCCGTAAAGTTCTTGCCGGCGCTGCCCTTGGTGCGCTTGGCACCGAAGTGGTGAGACGCGCCCACAGTGCATACGAGGAAAGGTATGGCGACTCGGACAAGGAGCGGTCCCGCTCCCGCTCTCGCGAACGGCCTCACTCTCGGATCAAGACTGGCCTTGGAATAGCTGCCGTGGCATTAGCTGCTGCCGGTGCCGCCAAATACTACCAGAGCAACAAGATCGAGAAAGAGGAGATGAACCGCGGACGTCCACTCCGCCGCTACAGCGATGATGAGAGCAGTCGATCCTCCAGTCGCAAGCGTTCACGTTCCAAGAGCCGCGCCTCATCGATAGCCAAGGCGGCAGCAGGCACCGCAGCTGTAGTCGGCTTGGCACGCCATTACAAGAAGAAAAGGAGCAAGTCCCGTGACGGTAAGAGTCGATCTCAATCTCGGCTCCGCACTGGGGCCGAGATTGTAGCTGCTGGCCTGGCAGGTGCCGGTGCCAAGAAGCTCTACGACAGACACAAGGACAAGAAGCGCTCTCGCTCTCGATCTGCGCACAGTCAGACTAGCGCTTCGGACTACGATGACCGCGATCGTCATCGTAGCAGAAGTAGGAGCCTATCTCGGTCCGGACCCACGCATCCAAAAACTGATTATTCAACCGCTGATCCTGAGCTAGGACTCGTTGAGTACGGGGCTCATCCAGTGTACACTGAACCGCCATATCCGGAGCATGGAGCGAGGGGAGCGGTCGTGGATTATGACTCGGCGGCCGAGGAATCGAGGAGCCGGCGGCAGAAGAAGCACAGGCATAGGTCACGGTCGAGGGAGGATACAGATTATTCCGCTGATAGCGAGGCGGACAGCGACCGAGGGAAGAAGGCAGGCAAAAAGAGGAGCCGAAGCAGGCTTAGGGATATTGCTACCGGTGCCGCAGCCATGGGTGCAGCGGCCATGGGGATAAAGAAGTACAACGAAAAGAAAGATAAAGGCAGGGAGAAGGAGGATAGGGACAGAGACGGCGACCGTCACAGGGAGAAGGGCAATGATAGGTCACAGTCAAGAGACCAGGAGAGGGATAGGGATCGGGAACGAGACCGAGACAGAGAAAGAGAAAGAGAGAGAAACAGGGAACGGGAGCGAGAACGCCGACGTAAGTCCTCTTGACTCATCTGGCCCTTCTAGCGGCCAGTCGAGAGTTAGATACTAACCTATCGGGAAGGTTTTGAGGATGAAAGCTCAACCGTTGACGATCAATCTGGTGGTTATGGCCGTCGAAGTCCGTCCCCGACACATGCGTCTGGTGGCTACTTCAACCCCCCCGGACCCGCGCCGCCAAGCCAGTCAAGTGGTTTCACGCAACACCCCAACACCAACCTGGGTCACCCTCCCTATCAGGCGCCGTACAATCCACAAGACTACGCCGGGTATCCACCAAATGTGCACCCTAACTCGGGACCGAGTCCCGGCGGTGTCCTCCGGCCGACTCACCCCAATGACCCTGAACATGTGAGTGAAGCTTCCCGTGCTCGCAGTTCCACTCCAGAGCCCAAGGTCGCTGGGCGCCCCAGAAATGACCTGAAAAAGGGTGCGTCTGGTTCAGTGTTCACCCCTGCCGCAGCCTTCAGCTAGGGGAGACACCTTACTTGGGACTTGCGCTAACATGATTGTAGATGGTGTAAGCATTGGCCGCTCCGCCTCGCTCCCCTCGCTATCTCTTGTCACCACAAACGCTCGAAACCACGAATCTTCAGATATCCCTCAGACGGCTAAATCTGTCACTTTCATCCCCCTTTCTCCTCGGTCCTCCAGAACCCTCGAGCGTCACCATGCAGAACAAGAAGCAGTCAAGCAAGTTAGTAAAGAGGCTTCTTCAGACGGCGACAACAGCCATGTGTCGACATTTCGCGCCGCCGATAGTGAGGGTTACTTTACGAACCTTGTAACTAACGACATGGACGCGGAGGATTTTGGAACCGGCGGAGGGGTCATCGAGGTGCTCCCGGATCGCTTCGATTCCCAAGGTCAACCACTTGACCAGGGAGAGAGAAGCATGAACCCGCTAGTTCATACGCGACGCGGAGAGTTTCAGTATCGTAGTCCACGCGGATCAGATGGTCTGCAGATGCAAGGGCAATGGGGTGGAGTAGGCACGGATCCTGAGGCGGTGGAGCGCGTCGTTCGGAATGTGACAGGTGTCTTGGAAGGACGGGGGAGCTGGTTGGCATTGTTGGGCAGCGTTCTCGGTGGAGGGCTTTTACAGAATCTCAGAGGGCAAGACGCCATTTATGGAGGTAAAGAAGGGAAGAGGCGGGAAGTAAGAGAGAGGCGTAGCTGGGGGCTGGACGAGAACGGGCGGAGAAGGTCTATGAGCGATTACAATCGCGGTGACGTCGCTGGTGATTACTTTTATGACGGAGAGAAGAGGAGGAACATGAAATACATGACTAGGGGTGGAAAGAGGAGAGAGTGGAATGACCGAGGGTAATGACTTATGACAATGTGTTGACTGCTTCTTTGCTGTTTTGTTTTGTTTTGCTTTGTTTCTATTCACTTAAACCTTGAGTTGCGTTCAATCTGAGCATGAAGAGAAGGATTATATTCTGGTTGACGGTTACTTTCTGAATAACAAATTCACTAACTCAAACCTAAGTTGAACTAGGTTGCGCTTGGTCATCTGTGCAAAAACAGTGGTGCAAAGGAAAACTGAACAGCTCATCCAGATAGCCCGTCTATCTTTTCTTATACATTACAGACACGAATCGACGAAAACCACTCACGCCAGGCCCCAACTAACCCATTCCAGATATAACTCCTGCCCTGCATGCCTAACAACCAACCCACCTGCTTACTAGATGGCATCATAGCTCCTCATGTTCCCGCCCTTCTTCAGACATGACAGGCCTATCGGGCCGTCCGCTATCCTTGTGTAGATCAACACCTACCTTCTTCCGCCACTTCTCAAACACGGCTTTGAGATCCTTGCGCATACCACTCTGCATCTGATCGGGGAGGACAACGACATATTCTACAAAGAGTGCCCCGAACTCGGTCTTATGGTAGACACTATCGGCATCCTCATGCCAGATAGGCATGCCCTGGTTGGGAATCGACTCGACGTGGCCTGGGTGCACCACCTCGCCGTCTTTGCGACCTAACCGCACAATATGGCCATCGAGGTGGGTCAGGTTCCGTGTCCAGTCGCCAAAGAGGGCTTCTCGCAGGGAGAGTACCTCGCGCCAGTAGAGATCGTTGCCCTTGCGGCGGAAGAAGGCGCCGTCGATATGATCCGGATTGTCGCCGTCCTGGCCCGCCTCCTTTTCGACTAGCGTGACGATGAGGTCGCCAGCGACGTAGTCGGGATGGGCATCGGCTTCGTTCTCAAAGATAATTCGGGAGCCCTCGCCGTGGCCACGCTGGATGTTGATCGTGACAGGCGTAGGTTTCCGAACCACACGGTTGCCCTGGCAAATGGGGCATTTGTGTTTAATGTATTTGCCGGTGCCGCCGCACTCGTCGCACTGCATTTGAACCTGCTGGAACATGCCGGGGGCCAGCTGGTGGCGTACGATCCTGGCGCCTTGTCCATTGCAACTGCGGCAAGTGTCCACCTTGCCGTCGGCGGCACCTGTGCCAGAGCAGTGCTCGCAAATCTGCTGCTTGTTCCATTCGAACTCGGTGGTGCGCCCGATATAGAAGTCGCGGAGGGCGATAGCGACCTTGACCTCGAGGTTCTGGCCCCGCCGTTGCTGCTGGTTGAAGTGGCCACCGCCGCCGAAGAAGCGGCTGAAGACGTCAAAAGGGTCGTGGGCGTGGAACCCGCCGCCGCCCTGCTGCTTATGTTGCTTCAGCCCCTCGTGGCCATATTGGTCGTAGATGCGCCGGCTTTCGGTGTTGCTGAGGGCCTCGTAGGCTTCCGAAACCTCGACGAACTTGTCGTGTGCTGTTGAATCGCCTCTGTATAGTCAAAAGGGGTCAGGGAACCGTGATTCGGGAGCAATTGGGATCGAGAAAACATACGGATTCTTATCTGGGTGGTATTTCTTACTTAATTGCCTGTAAGCCGACTTGATCTGTTTTTCGGTGGCCTGCTTGTTCAGACCAAGGATCTAGGCAGAAGACAAGAAAAATCAGCGAATAGACACGGCAGCATTGGGAAAAGCAATGCTCACCTTGTAATAGTCTTCGGCGCCGAGGACAAGCTGGGCCAGACCCCAAACGAACAGCAAAGCTGTCCGGCCGAACAACATGGTTGGATGTTATTGTGGCCAGATGTGGTTTAGGGATGCGATGCGACACTTTGAAGCCACCAGACAGGCCTCGAGCTCAAGCACGCCCTATGCTCTGCGCCAACGATAAAGTAAACAGAATTAGGCGGCGTATAGGTTTAAAATAAAAAACAACTAGGACAGAGTTCCTTTTCTGTGAGGTTGAAGGGACCATTTATCTCCGTCGAAGAAAGAGCATCTCGCTGTGGATGATGTGCATGCCACTTATACGCTGCTGCAGGCGCAGCTTCCAACCATCAAAATACCAGCCAGCGTGGTCAAAGGAAGCCCCACCCACAGGGGTCTTCTCAGCCTGCCGATGCCAAGCAGAGCTGACATAATAATTCATCTTCGCGGGGCCGCACGGCACAGCCTGGCGCATCACGATAAGATAAGGATTTGGCTCCAGAAAGATGTAGTTGGTATTCCTACTACGTAGTTAGTTATCGTGTTGTTGTCGTCGCATGCCAACGGGCCTTATTACGTGAATACTTCTGCTAACTTTCCAGTTTTCCAGACCCTTGCTGCTTTCTTGGCCCCCAGGCTAGCACCACACGCGGGAGAATCACGAGCAATTGCATCTTGCTCCGTCAACCTGTTCAAAATGGCCCCAAAACGGTACGCCTATGTCCCGATGGACGAGGACGATGGGCCTGCACCCGCGTCATCATCAACAGACCGCAGAAGTCACAGAGACAGAAGGGACAAGAAGGAGCGGAAGCGCAGTCGAACACGATCACGTTCGCCAAGGAACGACCGAGACGGACCATCTCGGCGTGAGCGTGAGGACCCAAAGATTTCGGACCTACGAGACAAATCGCGACAAGAATACCTCGCGAAGAGAGAGGCCGAAAAGCTTGCACTCCTAAGAAAACAGGTCGCCGAAGAGACGGCTGAGTTGCGATCCGGCGCCCGCCTTTCCGAGAGGGAAAAAGCCGGATTCGCCAAGAACCGCGAGATTCTCCGGTTGGCGGAGGAACGGGCGCGCATCGACGACTATCAAGACGGCTATCGCTTGCCAGATCAGTATGGTGTCGACAGCAAGAAGAAACAGGATGCGCTATACAAACGACATATTGAGAAGGACGAATTCGGAAACGAGAAATTCATCACCGAGTACGAGGAATGGGAACGAGAGCAGACTGTCAAGGCCAAGGCCCAGATCCAAAGTCGAGAACGCGAGGACGGCGGGGATTATGACTTCTTATTGGACGAGGACGCTATCACCTTCGTTCGGGATGCAGCCGCCAGGTATCTGCAGCCGAACGATGGCCTTACGCAGGAGCAAAGGATATTGAGAGATAAGATCGATGCTGCTGAGAAAGCCCACTGGACCATTCAGGAGGTTCGGAAAAGCCTGCCTGTCTACGCCTACCGGGACGAATTCTTGGCAGCCATCAAAGAACACCAAGTACTCATTCTCGTAGGAGAAACGGGTTCTGGGAAAACGACACAGATACCACAATATCTCCACGAAGCCGGCTACAACGAAGGTGGGACCAAGATTGCGTGCACCCAGCCTCGTCGTGTTGCAGCAATGAGCGTGGCAGCTCGTGTGGCGGATGAGATGGGGGTGAAGGTTGGACATGAAGTTGGTTACTCAATCCGGTTTGAGGATTGCACGAGCGACAAAACCATCCTCAAGTACATGACGGACGGTATGCTCTTGAGGGAGATGGTCACATCACCCACCTTGGAAGGCTATTCGGCAGTCATGATCGATGAAGCGCACGAGAGGACCGTCCACACCGACATTCTTCTAGCACTAATTAAAGATCTTACTCGGGCAAGACCCGAGTTGAAGCTGATCATCTCTTCAGCAACACTAAATGCCGAGAAGTTCAGCACCTACTTCGACGAAGCACCTATCTTCAACGTGCCCGGCCGCGTCCATCCTGTCGAAGTATACTACACTTCAAACCCTGAGAGCAACTATCTTGAGGCAAGCCTGGTAACAGTCTTCCAGATCCATGCTACACAACCCGAGGGCGGCATATTGGTGTTTCTTACTGGCCAAGAAGAGATCGACCGCGCATGTGAGCGAGTTGAAGAAATAAAACGAAAGCTAGGGAGCCGGGTGCCAGAAATCATCCCTTTACCAATTTACGCCAATATGCCGTCGGAGATGCAGGCCAAAATTTTCGAACCTACCCCCCCCAAAGCGCGGAAGGTTGTCTTCTCCACAAATATCGCTGAAACGTCACTTACTATCGATGGCATTGTCTATGTCATCGACTGTGGGTATGTGAAAGAGAACACATTTAGTCCGGTGGGGACAACAGGACAGTCTACGCTCGCTGTTGTGCCATGCTCAAGAGCGGCAGCAAACCAGCGTATGGGTCGAGCCGGACGTGTGCGACCTGGCAAGTGCTTCCGCTTGTACACCAAGTTCGCATATCTTTCGGAGATGGACGAGTCCCCAACACCTGAGATTCAAAGGACGTCGCTGTCAAGCGTAGTCCTCCAACTCAAGGCGCTTGGAATTGAGGACCTCCTCGGCTTCGACTTCCTTGACCCCCCACCCACAGAACTCCTCATCAAATCTCTTAATATGCTCTACGCCCTTGGAGCCCTCAACAGTGCAGGGGCCTTGACGCGCGTGGGGCGGCAAATGGGCGAATTTCCCGCCGAACCCATGCTCGCCAAAGCACTAATCGCCGCAACGAAAGAAGGCTGCGTCGAAGAGATGTTGACCATTGTCTCCATGCTTGGAGAAATGGCAACACTTTTTTTCAGACCCAAGGACAAAAAAGTTCATGCTGACAGCGCGCGCGCCCGTTTCACCGTTAAAGATGGCGGTGACCACTTGACGCTGCTCAACGTCTACAACCAGTGGGTTGATGCCGACTACTCCCCTATCTGGGCCAAGGAAAACTTCCTCACACAACGCTCTCTCACCCGTGCCCGTGACGTGCGGGACCAGCTCGCCAAGCTATGTGACCGCATTCTCGAAGGCTCGACGACGTCTTGCGGTGGTATCTCCAACATGAGACCGGTCCTACGGGCACTGACCTCGGCTTTTTTCCTCAACGCGGCGAGGCTGGGCCGCGGCGGTGATGGGTACCGCACGCTCAAGACTGCTATGACGGTTTATGTCCACCCGAGCAGCGTGATCAAGAGCATAGATCCGCCACCTAGGGTGATTATTTATCATGAACTGGTCGTGACTTCCAAGGAATTTGTCCGGAGCGTGATACCCATAGAAGCTGAGTGGTTAACGGAGTTTGGCGGCCACTACTATGATAAGAAGGATGTCGAGACTATGATGGTCAAGAAGATGCCCAAACAGAAGAATTACTAGGACGAGATCGTTTTTGAGTACGAGCGAACATTGGTTTCAGGAGTTTAGCTGACTTCATGGGCACCTGGCGAGTGGTCTGTACTACCCATGTTCTAAGCGCTGGGGAGCTGTTTGCGAGGCGTTAAAATATTTTCAAGCTCAGGCTGCGAGTTCGAGACTTTTAATTTCCCCAGCAAGTCATCAAGCCTTTTGTTGAGCTCTTGGGTAAAGTTCAACGAGCCGTCAATCAAAAGCGAAGTGCATTGGAGGATTACTCTCAGCCGGCTTGCATGGGGCTCGTGGCTACCAAGCCGTGACGTAGCACGCGAATAGTCTTTTAGGAGCTTGGCTGTGAGAAAGCTGGGAGCTTCTCATCTCTGGTCTTTGTGCTATTTTTGCTGTTGCACACCCGAAGTGCAAACCTATCACCAACGTAAATAAACAATAACACATGAAGCGGGGAATTTTACACCACATCTAGCAATACACGCTCTCCTCTCTTGACATTAACCCCTCCCAAAAAAAATCGCCTCCTTTCCTCTTCCCATACCAATCCCCTCCTTACCGGCCCACGTTCATCAACAGATTAGTGCCCTTCCCACCACCAGGCACGTATGCCACGTTGGGGTTACTTGCCAGCGTCTGGGCAATCTCCCTGCTCGCTTCAATCCTTCTGATCTGAACGAGGCCATCCCCCGCCTTGGCAATGGCCTTGCTAATCGTCTCTGCACTCTCGGCCTCGCCCTCAGCGCGGATGACATTGGCCTGGCGCTCCTGCTCGGCACGCTCGACGATAAAGCGTGCGCGCTCGGCATCCTGTTGGGCAATCTGCTTCTGCTCAACCGCCTTGGTGAACTCCTTGCCAAAGGTCATATGCGTAATAGACACGTCCTCGAGCGCAATGTTGAACTCCTTGGCCCGCTTCATCAGGTCTGTTCGGATCCGGTTAGATACCGCCTCACGCTGTGTGATTAGCTCGGCGGCGTCAAATTGGGCGACAATGGACTTCAGGACTTCGTTGCCAATGGAGGGGAGTACACGCTCGTCGTAGTCTTGGCCGAGGGACTGGTAGGTTGATGTTATCAAGTTTATCCTGTCTCATTGGGGAAAGATAAGAAGTACCTGGTAGATCTTGGGTAGTGCCTGAACCTCTGGTCGGTGCAGCACACGCAGCGTCAAGCTGACCATTTGGAGATCTTTAGATCCAGTCGTTGTGCCGATGGTGCGTGGCTTGGTGCGCACATCGAAAACGATGGCCTTCTGCAGCCAGGGGATCAGAAAGTGCGTCCCCTCGTTCACTACCGTCTCCTTAACACCAGACATCCGGTCGAAGATAACGGCCCGTGTGCCACCCTTGACGTCGTAGAGTGAGTTCTGTGCAATGCCGAGACCGACGGCGGCTGGGATGGCGAACCGGTAGAGTGCGTTCAGCGAATTGGCCGCCATGTTTTGGCCGGGTATGTGTTACCGCGTCGGTTGGGTAGGAATCGCGTCGATTGGACCGGGGCGGAGGAGCTCTGTCAAGAGCTTCAAGCGTCGGGAGTGCAGAGGCTTTTGCTGGAATCCGTATGTTTGCTGTGACGGAGCTGGTGGAGTTTCTGTCGCTTACCCCAAAGCTCGGATGGACCCACCTCGCTAATACCAATTCGAACTTGTAGGAATGCACAATCCTACCACTGAAAATTTGCTAGCGTGGGACTTGGTGAGTACTATCTGGAAGCTGTTGTGAGGTTCAAGCCAGAATATTTAGGTCTTAGTTCTAACATTCAAGGCCTTGAAACTTCCTTGTTAAGGCGTTGATCTTCCGTATAGGCCTCAGGTATCTGTCATTAAGCCCTCAAAAATAGAAAGAAAAAATGCCAGGGCAGGTTGGACCATCTTCGCCTGCAGCCAAGCCATGAAGCATCGCGCGGGCAATCTTTCAGGCGTTGGACTGGACAGAACAGAAAGACTGGAGTAACTTTCTTGCTCGATGCACAACATAGACGCCAAAGCTTCAAGACATTTACAATGTTTGCTATTCGTCTGGGCAAAAATCATCCCTCCTACCCCCGCTTCGGTATGGTACAAGTCAGCACCAAGTCAGTGTCCCAGACTACCATACCGAAGTGGGTGGAGGAGGTATGATTTTAGTCCAGACGTGTATTAGGGGTAAGTAGTGTTCAATTCAGAAAACAACGTGTTGGAAACCGCCGAGCAGCATCGCAAGTGCAGCTGGGGACGTTTAGGTTGGCAAACTTGTTCACTCTTTCAGTCCACAACCCAAATGCAAGTACCGAGATTTACGGGAAAATTCAATAACTAATTTCCAAAAACCCTCCTCTCTGGGATGCGGGCCTGGAATTTCGTTTTGCCGGCAAGAAGCGAACCAAGTGGGCCGATGCACGGCCCACCCGTACGAATCCGCCGCGAATTCAAGCCACTCCGAGCTTCTCCGACCTGCCCGCTGGACTACAATCCCAATTGAGCCCGAACAGCAGCGTCGAGCACCTTATTCACAATGCGTCCTACTCAGAAACTCATGGGAGGTGGTGGTGACGTACCAATTGGGCGTTACAACAAGTAAGTTACCCCTGGCGGCGATTGCAGACCACTGGGTCTTTTCCGCGACATCATCAATCAGACTTCTTCCCTCCTTTGCGCGCAGATCCTCCTAAGATGCACCCTGCTAACACGCCATCTCTCTATCTAGGTACATTGGGGGATGGGGCGCCATGGGTAAGCACCCGTCTCTCTAGGAACCCGAGTCAGCAGCTCGACAGTCGAACATGCGAGCCCGAGAGATATGCAAAGCTTCCGATGAAGCTCTTTTGCTTTACCCAACGAAATAGAACCAGTCTGACATGCAATATTTGGTTAGGTGGATCTAAGCAGAAGGGCATCATCAGCTACGGAATCAGCTCGAACCGCCAGAACCCTATCGCCGGTGTGTTCCACGATGCCGTCTTCAACACATGGAGGCGGTTTAGTGCCCAGGTTCTTTACATTGCGCCACCCTTCATTGGCGCATACATGATAATGGACTGGGCCACCAAACGGTAGGGGGGATCCGGATGGGCGTGTGACGAGCAAACGAGCTGACACACCACAGGAACGAGTACCTCAACTCCAAGGCTGGCCGGGCTGAGTTTGATGGCGACGAGGAGTAAGGATGGGATGATACCACGCAAAATACACCCGAGGAGCGGGACTGTGCCAATATAGACCTCACTGTACATCATCGACCAATCACCCCTATGAGGCTGGAAATAGATTTCATCGCAGTCCGTTCATATCCACCAGATCCCCAGATCTAGTCATGGGGCAGGCAAAGATCGTGTGACACGGTATTTTCTCAGCAGCTAGCGTTTACTTAGGAGATACTATTTCAAACCGCGCAGTACCAGGGGCTAGGATCCGAGGTCCGCGAAGTGTTTGGGAACACAAGCATCATCTTCATACTGGCTGACAGTGAAAACGATTGAGGACGACCCGTCGTTACTACCGTAATTCAGGAAGCCTTCAGCACGTATGGACGAATGTCGCACTCGACAAGGCTGTTGCGCCAATGTAAAACATTATACTGTTAGGCATCAAGACAACTTGTCAGTTTGTGTGATGAGTTGGCACCATGACAGCAGACACTGCCTTCAGTGAATGTAGTTCTCCTGGGCAGCCATCTGGACCTTCTAAAACAATGTCTATTGCTCAATGAACTTACAAGATAAATTCACCAAATCCAGGACTTAAAACATTATCTCGCCAGAACCAGAAATGTAGATGCCGATCAGATGTCCTGTCTACAGAAAACGGCTGGCTGAGATTGGTCAGCCGAATGTACCGGATTTTAACAGACAAGCCGCCGCAAGAACACGGGAAAGATGCAGCACCCGCCCCCCCCCCCCCCCCAACACTGTCAGTTGGGGACGACACGTGAAGCAACCTAATCAGTGCTAGCCAAGACGCGGAGATGCGCACTTGTTGAGGCCCAGTGCTGTAAGGAGAACCGTTTGCAGGGCCCCGACCCGCTAGCGCAGCCCAATAAAGTGCATCTTGAATATATTCGAACCAGGTCCTGGCGGTTTGGGCGAGACACTTTTTTTTCAGCATGAGAACGCCACGCAGCCGCAACTTGTTCTGTTACTGATTCTTTCGCAATAACTACCTGGTAAGGCGTACGGTTAAGGTCCGCGAGAACTCAAGGTTGCGCTAGAACTGGCCGTACCGAGGCTGACGACATTGTCCAGCCCGCCCTACGAGCCATTTCGTATCCTGGTCTGTGCCCTGTGTCAGCGCTCGCTCAAGCTTCTCGGCACTATCATCAACAACCGGACGTCTGCTGCTTCGAGCGACGTACTGCGCAAACGAAACATCATCCGTCCGACTACCGACAGCAAAACACCCGAGACTCCTCTGCGAAGCTTGCCTGTGAAGTATCGCACACGCCGTGTGCTCCACTAACCCCAAAGTGACCCGAGTCAATTGCAAGAACTATCAAGCCCCTTGAGCTTGGCGCAGTCGCATCCTCAGCAACCCCCCCTCCACCCCCTTCATGGATCTCTCCATGTCGGCGGCAACATGAATTCCCTCAACATCATATCAGCACGTGTATCTCCCACCTCGAGCCCAGCCCCGACGCGAACGAACTCGTTGAGCGCACTCGGCCTCGCCGTAAGCTCCGAGGACCCGCAGTCAGGCGAGGACGCGCCCGTCACCAGCGAGAAGGACAAGCTGACGGCCGAGCCCAATGACTTTTTCGGCGAAACCCCAAGTACAGATGGACACGACTATGCTGTGCACGAGGAGACGCCCCTGCTCTCGCCGAACTCAATTGATAGCCCACGAAGTTCCCCGAAACCTCCCCTACCCAAAAGCATTGCGAGTACAATAATCACGTCGATACGTTGGGTCCTATCCACATTTGCTGCCCCCGGTGTCTACTTGATAGCCTGTCTTTATGACGAACATGGCAACTTCGCTCCACTGGGACAGCTGAGAAGGTTATTTGGCTTCTACGGCGGCAACGCCATGAAGATGAGCATGGATGACCAGGAGAGCGCAGCCATGTCGGAGAAGCAGATATTGGACGGGGGAAGCCGTAGGGGGGCTGCAGGCTCAAGGGTGGCTGGTTCCAGTGGCTCGTCGTCATCGGGGCTATCGTCGGAGTCGGAGTCTGACGCTGACGGCACAAGGCAGGGGGGCAGCCGAGCGACCAAAGGGAAACACCTGAGGTCTAAGTCGCTGCAGGAGACGGAAGAGATTGCACCGGCACGGCGGTCAATTAGGATAAAGCTGCACTCAGATGAAGCGCTCCGGCAGCGAAAGCATCGGAAAGCGCAGTCCGCGAGCGCCCGGACGGGTAGTAATGGTGCTAGATCTGGATCAGCTCCCGGCGACATCTCGGCGCAGCTGAAGTCGCCGACATCGCCAGCTGGTGCACTCACTAAATACCCCAAAACACCAGCACCGCCGCGGCCACTGATACCCAGACGACAACCATCATACATCAACACGGAGCCGGCTGATATAAAACACCAGAAAACGCTAATCCTAGACCTCGACGAGACATTGATTCACAGCATGTCCAAGGGCGGGCGTATGAGCTCAGGGCACATGGTCGAAGTGAGGCTAAGCACGACATATGTAGGAGTAGGGGGGCAGGCAAGCATCGGGCCGCAGCACCCGATCCTGTATTACGTGCACAAGCGGCCACACTGTGACGAGTTTCTGCGGAGGGTGAGCAAGTGGTATAACCTTGTGATTTTCACGGCATCAGTGCAGGAGTACGCGGACCCTGTCATCGACTGGTTAGAGGCCGATCGCAAGTACTTTTCAGCGCGCTACTACCGCCAGCACTGCACGTTCCGACATGGGGCTTTCATCAAGGATCTGAGCTCAGTCGAACCGGACCTGAGTAAGGTTATGATTCTCGATAACAGCCCGTTGAGCTACATGTTTCACCAAGGTGAGCTTTGTTTTGCCACGCTATTTCAGAATATCGCGGACTAAGCTGTGCTAGATAATGCCATTCCGATACAGGGTTGGATTAGCGACCCAACGGACGGCGATTTGATGTATTTGATACCCTTCCTAGAGGGTCTGCAGTACGTGTCGGATGTCCGCGCGTTACTGGCTCTGCGTGGCGGAGAGGACGGGCAGCATATGGCCTGAGATGCCGAGAAGGCATGGAGACTTAGACCAAAAACCTGGGGTAGGTGCATGATTTTATAGGTACGAGCGAGCGGCAAAAAAGAGGCATGGGGGACAGACAGAGCCATATCAAAGTAAATAATAGTCTGAGGTTGTCTGATATGAAGCAGCACGGACTAGCATTTCTTGATCACGGAGTTTAACCTTTTTCTTTTCTCCTGTTGCTTCACAAGCTGTATTATTTCTTTCTCCTCGAAGCTTTTGCATCTCGGACAGCAACAAGACGCTTGTTGGGTGGTTTCAGTCCCTAGGTTTCCGGCTAGATAGCGTTAGCATGGTTGATGGGGTTTGTGACCATAAGTATCTGCATTTCAACGTGCCTTAATAGACCGTCAATAGGACGACCTGTGTCTTGCTCTGGCAGGAGAAGACGAGGTCAGAGCAGGGGATGCGGAGTACATCACTGCCGGGAAACCTATTGACTTGGAGCGAGCAAACAGACCATTACGAAGTAGAACTGTCTCTACTAATTGTCGATGTCAATTGCATCCATACAGCGACCGCCCCTTTAAGGCAGTTATGATGGTGTCTACGGAAACGTCAGTTCTGTCCGCTCGCTATCTAATCGGGCGTACTAAAACTGCCGCTGTTACCCCCCACCCTAGGCTCAGGTCAGTCCGGTCGAAAGTGGAAAATCTGGGTGCTTTCTTCTTACCCCGCGCTCGCCCCGCTCAACGTAAGTTATTGCATATCCATTCCGGCTTGCCTTCCCGGGCGGCTAAGGGTCCCCGGCGCCGAGTGCCTAGTGTACCCTAACTACACCTAGCTGCTGCTTGGTGTACCTAGCCAGCTAGCTTTAGCGACCAAACCAGGTGAAGAGCATCTCTCAATCCCCGTCTGCCAAACTTCCGATCTTGCCCGGCAGACATCCATCCCTGTTGTGTCGCCCCTAACAGTACCTAGCTACATATATGTAGCAAAGAGACCCGGAGAACACCCGAAGCTTCCTGGGCGCCTAGTTTTATCCACAGCCCATCCCGTCTCAAAGTACTTTTACCATGGCCCTACCCCTCCGCCGCATCGGTATTGCCGCCATCACAACAAACATTGCTCCTTTCACTTCACAGGTCCAAAGGCATCTTCTCTGCTCTGGGCGTCCATCGATATCCAATACCATCACCACCACCACCACCACCACCGTCCACACTAGGACCAGTAGATCCCACCCCTGCAGAGCAATGGCGACGACGGCTTTAGAACCTCGCCAGTATGAGTGGCTGGTAGTGGTGCCAGATTTTCCTAATTCGTTGGCGAAACGGTTGGAGGCGCGGCCGTGAGACTTTTTTTTCATCCTTCTTTTCCTCCTAGTGTGGGTGTCAATGGCGTTGGATTCACCTATTCCATGACATGCCATGCCTGGTGTGGGGTGCTTGACTTGCACAGTGCCTTGGAATGAGATGCACTAGTGCAAAGATGAGGGCTGTGTTGACACGACCTATAACACAGGCAGCACTTTGCGGGATTGAAGCCGTTTATTGACTCGGGGAGATATCAGATGGGGGGTTTGTGATTCCCTTTCTTTTCTCCGCGTTCTTTGGACTCCGGGCAAGGAAAGTCTGCATGCATATGTGGGATATGGACCGATGTCATGCACCATTACCATTGTCGTCAAGGACGTCAGCTAAGACCAACATCACTTGAACCACACTGACGACGTTAAATGCTCCCTTCCAGGCGCCATCCTCGACGAAGTCCCCATCGATGATGAGCCATCAAGCCTCAAGATGAGTGGCAGCACCCTAGTGATTGTGGCGTCGAGCAAGGAGGAGGTTCTACAAACGTTGCGGGAGGATGTCTACGCTAAGTCTGGAGTGTGGGATGTCGACAAGGTATGTTTTTCATGTATCTTTCTTTCTCGGTGCTCACTACTCTACTCCTTCGATCATATGCTCCATAGACACACACGTGTTAGGATGAGTGCTAATGAAAGAGGATCACCAGACTCAGATGTGGCCTCTCAAGTGTGCTTTCAGAATCCCCGTGAAGCAGTAGATACGGAACATGTAATCTCAAAGCATAGCCCCAACGATGGTCTCGGGTTGGGTTTGGCCAGTTTTGCTGTCGCCTCTGCCCAATCCGATATTGCGGTGTCCAACATGTTTCTCTCTATATTGATTCTAGCTTTATGGCACCCATACCCAGTGTTGTTGGCGCCAAGGGCCTGTCGTTCTTCCAGTGTGGTAAGGCTTAGCCTGTGCCAATGAGAAAAGCTTCCTGCTCTTCAGTACTTGCAGGCCGGTTTCTGCCCGGCTACCAAAGCTGGATTTCTCTGCTCTTGTGTTCCCAAACTTCTCTCATTAGCGCGCCCTTTTTGGGGGGGAGGGGGAGGCTGACGTTCTCGTCCCCTTCTTGCTTCGACGCAGCGCAAATACCAGGGTAGGACTGATAGATATATCCCTCGGTGGGGCCATGCCGTACGTGGTGAATGGGAAATCCTCGAGCCCAGGCTGAGAACGCAGCTTTCCCACCAGTCACAGAGCGAGAGAAACAGATGTCAATATCCCAATCAGACTGACCACGTGTAAAGACTTCAGATCCGATATTCAATGCCTGTAGCGCACAAAAACGCACCACCCAACCTGCAGAAACACCCGACAACTACCCACCACATCGGTTTACAGACACGCCATGACCAGTACCCCCAGAGCCCAGATCAGCAGTCTTTGGGAGGCTGAACTGTGAAACTCCCTCATATCATACAACTTTCCATAGCATAGCATATACCATGAACCGCCCATGAGCTACTTATATAGTGAAAAGACCAAGTGAAAAAGGCTGGAACCCTATCAGCCACATCTCACGAGCCCCGAGGCACCCTTTACCTATTAGCCAAGCATAAGTTTCCTAGACCAGCACCTTGTTGCCCCATCAGTACAAAACGCCCACAAAAGCACAAAGCAGCCCCAGAGCAGAGAGATAAACACGGCCCACGAGCTCCTCAACTCGTTACTCGTTGCCCGCTGTTGGCTCATCTAGTACCGCGACCCGCAACTCGTATGCCAGGTCAAAACACTCGGCAAGGAGCTCATTGACTGCGCCCTGGCCTTCGGGAAGATCGTTGCCGACCATGAATTTCCCGTCGACTCTCAGGTTGTCGATGGAGGTAAGCTGTTCGCGGCCTCATATTAGTGACATCTCTCTGCCCGGCCTGTGAACACCTACTTTCATGCTGTAGGGGTAGAGGTCCCGCACTGAGCTCACGCCTCCCGAGTTTTTCACTTCGAGCAGACACCGTTTCAGCGTCTGCAGTTGGTTATAATACGGCAGTAGCGCTTCCGATACCGGCTCCGACGAGACCATGAGGTAGTAAATATAGCCGTAGCTTCGCCGGATCAAGTAGAGCAGTGTTCGTTGAATATACAGGTCCCCCGGCTTCCCGTCCTCATCCAGGAAGTTTCCGTCTACTCGGCTTTCGTCTATTTTATCGAGTTCTCTCTGGTAGTCGTAGAGATCTGTCTCCCGCAGTGACCACGCCTGGGTGATGGACAATTTCTCGAGATCGTTTCGGATACCAACTAGTTTCTCATACGTCGCCCGGAAGCTTTCAGGAATTTCACCTTTCCTGTAGTTCCTGTGTCAGCGAAGGAAAAGAGCATGGGGGCCAGAAGAAACACACCTCTCCAGCACAATATCCGACCAAAGAAGACATCGTCTCAGGAGGTCGGCAACCTTGTCACTACCTTCTAGCGGTCGTAACTCGGCATCCGTGTATTTTTTGCTTGCCAAGGACGCCTCCACGTCTTTCAATTGTGTTTGTAACTTCTGCACTTCCGTAGCTGAGAACTGTCCATCTCATCACCGTCAGCGTCGGATCCAGACCCGGTTCAGACCTGGGGATAACCCACCTTCGCCTTAGTATTCGCCAGAGACATGGACCGCAATATTGAGATCAACTTCTCGTAAACCTCACGCAATGGCTCCGCCAACTGCTCCAACTGCTTCCGCAAGGTCTCCAGCGAGACCATGCACCGTTCCTCACGCTTCGCCAGTAGCTCTACTAGATATGGCGAATGCTTTGAGTCGGCGTTTTTTAGAACGCTATCGAGAGTCGCAAGTGTGCTTGACATGCTATCAAGATCCTTTCCAGAGAATAGGCCTGACTCGGTGAGGTGGTCGAGCAAGCGCTTGATAGTCGACGTCATGGCGTAGGCGGCGGGCGCCTCGTTTGTCCGACCGATGGTCATGAAGAAGAGCGAAAGGAGCTGGAAGCAGCTCTCAAGGACCTTGTCCACTGCGCCGGTAACCGATCAGTTTCTGGGCCTGGGGGTTTGGGTCATCTTTCGCAATAAGCTCACATCTGTTCTCACCCTTCTCAGCGGCCCCCTTACGGATCTCGTTCAGGTGCTTCACCTGCTTGATCACCTGTTCGTAGACGAGCATCACATCCTGGGTACGGATATACTTTGTGCGATCGCGTTTTAGTAGTAGGAGGTGGTCGCGGATGCTGACCAGGGCGTCTAGGATCTCCCTCTCCCGCGCATCTTGGGGCATTGGGATTGCTGGTGTCTCCATCTTTGTCTGTGTCTGGGAGGTAAAAAGGTGGGCGTTCACGTAAAGATCAATACTGGCGACACATTGGTGCCAGGTGTTCTCGCCGGTATCTTCTTGATCAGCAGGGTCGCCTCGGCTAACCCCCGTTTACAGCTGGGGGTTTCAGCGAACGCCGGCCTCAGCGGGGCGTCAAAGAAAATCGATTTGTTAGCAATGCCAGGAGGATTGTGGATTACGCCAGGATGAAGAATACTCTTCCAATTGAATAGTTGGTGGGATTTCGACGTTATAGGCATTCAGTCGTGGTGCCCTCCTACGATGTCAGTAACGCTGACATCGGGCAACGGTGGGGTGGAAGGGAGGGGAAACGCTCAGGTCCGGGCGGGGGGGGGTGAAGCAAGTATCGGGTGCATGGGGCTGATCAACAACGGGAATCGCGTACCAATCAGAAGGTTGTATGGAACATCACTTGTCCACACTCATGGCGGCCCCCGCAGTGTGACTGGTTTAATCAGTGCAGGTACTTGCCAGCTGTCGTCCAGCTGCTATCACCCGCCTGTAGGGTCTAGTGCCTGCACTTTTTCGCTGGCACACAACTAATTAATTCTTCCTTCGCCCGACGAATATCTAGCTTCCCGGTCTTCGACATCCCACTCCAAACTAACCTCGAGTCTCTGCACATATCTGCGTCTCGACGACCCATCACACTTCACAATGTCCACTGCAGAGCTTTCGGCCTCGTACGCGGCACTCATCCTCGCGGATGACAACGTCGAAATTACGGTAAGCCGACCCCGACGAATTGATGGTTGCTCGGAGTACCCCGCGATTTTTCGATTTGCGCTTTGTATCTCCTTGCTGGCCGCGCCAACTACATCGCGAGCGTCGACTGGAAGGGCTTGGAAGCTTGGATGTGTTCTCTTTGGGACAATTGGGCTAACCACTGATCCGCTTTTCCATTTCATAGGCCGACAAGATCACGGCTTTGATCAAGGCTGCCAACATTGTCGAGGTTGAGCCAATTTGGGCTTCCCTCTTTGCGAAGGTACGACTCACCTCGAGGGCTTTACGTCCCTCTCCGCCCCGCGATATACTGCCCGGCAGAGGATAGAACAGAAAAGTGACACATTGAGCTGACTTGGCATATGGGAATAGGCACTCGAGGGCAAGGATCTTAAGGATTTACTGTCCAACTTCGGTTCGGGTGGTGGCGCCGCTGCCCCCGCGGCCGGTGGTGCTGCTGCTGGCGGTGCTGCCGCTGCTGAGGAGACGAAGGAGGAAGCTAAGGAGGAGGGTAAGTTTGTCCCACCAACAAGGTTTTAGGATGTTGATACTGACGATAGTGCTTGCCACAGAGAAAGAGGAGTCCGACGAGGACATGGGCTTCGGTCTCTTCGACTAAGCGAAACGTCGTTCATGATCTCTTTCCTTTCTGTTCTTCTAAAACTTGCATGGTTCTGCGACGGTACCTCGCACTCGAGACCACAGGGATGGAGGATTTTGATATCAGGGGTCCTGGTTTCATCGGCGTAGCTTGCTAGGGAATTTGAAGAGCAACCTGAACAAAAATTTCGGGGTCATTTTGACATGTGATTGCCGGAGGGCCCGGCTGCGGTTGAGGTATTGATCGAGGAACGATACACCGGGCTTTTTTACCTAATATCGCCCACAGAAGGATTTGAAATGCTCCGCTTCCTCTGGTTCCGTCGACTTGAACAGCACCACATTGAACACCAGCGCAGAAAAACCTATCTGAAGCTCATCTAGTCATGATCTATCCAGCTTCCGTGCATGCATATGCGTATCTGAAGCAGACCCAGCAATCTACGCCAACTCTCCACTTTTTGAGCCCCTAAAGCTGCAAACATATCCATCCACATTTACGACCTGCCAAACAAAACCTTGTCCTGACGTACTTAAAGAGACAGACTGTACAAGCCTACAGCTTAGCCGTCCTCGCATCCTGCTTCTGCATCGCCTCGGCTACAATCCTCCGCTGGATCTTACCCGTCGCCGTCTTGGGCATCACATCGGTAAGGTAGACCTTCTTGGGCACCTTGAACCTGGCCAGCCGCTCGGCCACCCATGCCTGTAGCTCCTCCTTTGCTAGGCTGGTGCCCGGCTTGAGTACCACGGCGACGGCCACCTCCTGCCCGTACATTTCATCGGGGATGGCAAAGCTGACGGCTTCGCCGACGGCCGGGTGGCGGGCTAGGGTGTTGTCCAGCTCGATGGGCGAGATTTTCTCTCCGCCCTTGTTGATTAGCTCCTTGATGCGGCCTGTGATGACAACGTAGCCGTCAGTGTCTTTCTTGCCCTGGTCACCAGTGCGGAAGTAGCCCGAGGCGGTGAAGGCGGAAGCGTTGGCGGTGGGGTTGTTGATGTAGCCTGTTGTGACGTTCTCGCCCCGGATGCAGATTTCTCCTTCGCTGCCCTGCGGGACCGCGTTGCCGGCGCCGTCGAGGATGACGACCTCTACGCCCTGGCCGAGGCCGACGGTACCGGGCTTGCGCTTGCCTGGGGGAAGTGGGTTGGAGGTCATTTGGTGGGCGGCTTCGGTCATGGCGTAGGCCTCGAGCACGGGCGCCTTGTAGGTGGATTCGAGGGCGTGGAAGACCGTTGGTGATAGAGGGGAGGAGCAAGAACGAATGAAGCGGATTTTGGGGAGGGTCTTCGGAGTAGGGTTCTTGAGGAGAATTTGGTGGATGGTGGGCACGGCCGTGTACCAGTTGGCTTTGCACGTGGCGAAGTCACTCCAGAAGTCGGTGGCCGAGAACTTGGCCGGCACAACGATGGAGCCGCCAGAATGGAAAGGAGCGAGCAGCCCACACAGCAGGCCGTGGACGTGGAAAAGAGGCATGACGAGCATAGTGCGGTCGGCGGGCGTCAGCTGGTATGTGGCCTTGATGTTTTGCATAGTCCGCGTCAGATTGAGGTGCGAGAGGGGAACCACTTTAGGTCGCGATGTTGTCCCGCTGGTGTGAAGAACAAGAGCAACATCCTCGGGCTCAGCCTTGAGGACGGGCTGTTTCCCCTTGCCCTCGAGCTGGCCAAGCTCCTTCACATCCAGTGCGACCTCCCTCTTGACGGCATCCCAGTAGCATTCGGCGATGGCTGCTTTGAACTGCTGCGCTGCCTTCACCGCGGGGCTCTGTGCCTTATAGGCACCTCTGGGCACCATGACAATGGCAGACTTGACATCCTCAATGTAGAACTCAAACTCGTCCTGCTTGTATGCGGGGTTCAGCGGGGCGGCAATGCTGCGTTGCCAGGCGGCGGCCAGAAATGAGACGATAAACTCATACGAGTTGACTGTCGCAATGGACACGGCCGAACCTACGCCGACGCCAATAGCAGCAAGCTTGGCCTGGAAGGCGGCGACTTCAGCAATAAGATCGAGGTAAGTGACCGTGAGGGCCTCGGATCCCGGCCGGGCAGGCACAATGACAGCAATATCGCTAGTCTGGCCGTGAATGGCCGTCTGGAGGGTCGCCATCGGGAAGCGGCAGGCAAAGGAGC
>Ga0247763_1000010_pt1 | contig 70593 bp, 53 predicted proteins | sample UWRJL141409B4_FD_179926 | JGI IMG/M metagenome (GOLD analysis project Ga0247763, IMG submission 179926) | Plant litter microbial communities from Arlington Agricultural Research Station in Wisconsin, United States - UWRJ-L141-409B-4 | ecosystem: Environmental > Terrestrial > Plant litter >... | reverse complement strand
AGCCCCGCGGGTCGCCTGCCCGTCACCTTCTACAAATCCGTCGATCAGCTCCCGCCCTTCAACGACTACTCGATGAAGCGCCGCACCTACCGCTACTTCGACGGCGAGCCCCTGTATCCGTTCGGGTATGGCCAGAGCTTCACCACCTTCGAGTACGCAAACGCGCGCTCGAGCGCTCCGCGCATCGCGGCGACGGGCGCCGTCAGCGTCTCCGTCGACGTGACGAACACCGGCGCCATGGCGAGCGACGAGGTGGTGCAGCTCTACCTGAGCCCCCTCCCCCTGACCCAGGGCGGCGTCGCGGGAGCGCCGCGCCGCACGCTGCAGGGCTTTCAGCGCGTCCACCTCGCGCAAGGCGAGCGCAAGACGGTCGAGTTCACCTTGCGCGATCGGGCGCTCAGCGTCGTCGATGCCGCGGGCGTGCGGAAGATTGTGCCTGGCAAGATCGAGGTCTGGGTCGGCGGCGGGCAGCCGAGCTCGCGAACCGCGGCGGCGAGCCCGGGCGCGCGCACCGCGTTCGAGGTGACAGACGGCGCGACGCTCGCGGAGTGAGGGTCAGAGGAACGGCCTGTCACTGGTTCCGAGGTCGCTGACGGTGACATTCGTGAACTTGCTTGGACCCTCTCTTCTAAAGATCTCCACCACGCCGTCCGAGGGGTAATGCTCGAACAGAATTCTCGCTCCGCGAGCTCGCTCTTCGGGATCAGAGGACAGCAGAGCCCTCAGATGCCATGACAACGAGAGACGCGCCATGATTCCCCCGTCGCTACGCCGTCGCCACCAGTCGAGGAGTGTGTACCTCTCTTGCCAGCCTTGAAGCAGCACGACCTTGTCTTTCGGTAAACCGAAGAGGACGAAATAGTGCTCCGGTTTGGCCAGAGTCACCGCCACCATTTGCCCCCGCTGGAGATGGAAGTCGATGAGCGCCACCACATCGCCAGCCGTCCTCTCGTGAGTCTCTATCGCCCGGGCGCTCCCGTTGATGATCCTGGCCACGAGGGTCGCCGTCGCCGCACAGGACGAGGTTCTCGCGTCGGGGCCGGCGACCCTTGTAATGAGGAGGCGCAACATCGCGTCGTTGAAGATGTGAGCCTTGATTCGCTTCAAGACACTCTCTGGATCTGCTGGCATCGGAAAGGTCCTTCTTGCCCACCCGTGCGTGGAGTACGTCATCGGCGTACCCTCGTGACACTGGAGTGACTCAGCGAATGGGCCGGTGAGACCCGAGCCCGATCGGGTTCAGCGGCACACGCCCGATCGGACCGCCGGCGACCTGCCGGAAGCGGCCGGCGGATGCTCAGTCCGCTGCACCCGGACAGGTGGTTTGCAGCCGCGCCAGCCAGAGCCACTCATTGCCCGGATCGTCGGATCCTGTACCCGCCAGCACGCGCGCGTTGGAGGATACGGATTGCAGCAAGGGCCAGAACGGGCGCTTCGACACCAGGCGACCGCGAAGGTGGTCGATCGCCAGCGAGACACCGGCGGCTCGACCGTACTTTCGCGCCAGAATCCCATCATCGTCCATGTCGACCAGCACGTCGCCGTCGAACGCGACGCGCTGAACGACGTGGCTCGCCGAGGTGTCCACCATCCCGGCGTCGAGGGTCCAGCGCAAGGACAGCGGGCTCCCGTTCGGGCTCTTGGCGCGGCCGTAGATGACGTCACCCGCGGAGCCGAGGAACGCGGTCGAGAACCTCGCGCCTTCGCTCAGGACCTGCGCGCCGGTCTGCGCGGACCAGCGAACGAGCTGCCCCTGCTCGTCGTCGCCGTACTCGATCTCGGCGAGGACGACTCGGCCATCGTCGCTGACGAACACCTCCTCGATCGACCAGGTGCGCGGCGGGTGGGCTGGCAGCTCGATGAGATCGAACGCGCCGTCTGACCACCGGTAGAGGCGGACATCGGTCGGCGACTCCAGCTCCACGGCGAAGCTCGCGCCGCCGGCTGCGAGCACGGCCCGCCCGAACGTGGCTTCGGGAGAGGCATCGGTCGGGAGCTCGATGACGGTGCGCTCTCCCACGGCTGAGCTGTATGTGATCGAGCGCGGCGACACGAACAAGGCCGCGTCGCCTTCGGTGACAATGGTGCTGATCCCGGCGTCGATCGGGATCACCTCGATGCTCGAGCCCGGAGACCAGCGCGCCCCGCCGCCCTCGACCCGCCCCGCGAAGAGGCGACCGCTTCGAGCCATGCTCGCGCCTCTGAAGGGAACGGGTTGGAGGCCAGCGGCGGGTGTCCAGTAGAGCGAGTCGAGCTCGAACGAGGCGAGCACGGTGCGCCCGTCGTCGCTGACCTCGTCGATCGCCAGCCCCAGCTGCTGGTCCGCCGTAGAAAAAGGGGCGACGCCGTCGGCGCTCCAGATCGAGTACTCGGTCGGTCGCGCGTCGAATTCGGCGTCGTCACAGAGCCGCGGATACTGGCACTCGATATCTGGGACCGGGTAGCTCGTGAACAGGCCGTGATTCCCGTCTGCGTCGAGGCCCCACCACTCGCCCCGGTAGCCGTCCGGTAGCCTCATTCGATACAGCTCCCAGACCTCCGCGCAGCCATCGGCCGCCGGCTGGCATGATACGCGGCACGACGGCGTGAGGCTCGCGCCGCAGGCGTCGAGCGAGCTCGGGCACGCCGCCGCCAGCTCGCTCTCTTCGTCGATGCGGACGCTGGGATCGCCCGGCGCTGGCGAAGGGACGTACCCCGGCAGCGGCTCGCAGCCCGCACCCAGCAGCCCGACGGCGAGGAACGCGCGAACCTCCCCGCGCTGAACGCGGAAAGCCGCGCGCCGCGCCGGACGCGCGTGTTGCATGATGAACCAGAAAACGAACGCCACCGCCGGGGAGAGTAGCGCGCCCGCCGGGGTTCGCCAGCGCCGGAGTCCGGGGCGCCGGCAGCGACCGCGAGGAGCTCGCCGGCGCCTTCGGTAGTGGCCGGCGCCGAGCTCGGTACGCCCCTCACGGCACGAGAACGTAGCGAACGTCCGGATCACCACTCCAGGCGTCGGCCACGGCTCGCAGCGGCAGGCTTTTGAACGGCGCGTCGAAGCCGGCACCCGCCGCGGCCGCGAGCAGCTCGCCGGCGCCTTCGAGTAACTGTTTGACGGCCACGCTCCCGATGCCGCTTCCGAGCAACTCCAGCCCCGTGCTGCGGAGCATGTCGCCGCGGACGGGAATCTCCTCGCCTGCCAAGGTGCCGAGCTGCACGTAGCGCAGGCGCGGCTCGCCCGCTCGGGAGCCTCGGTCTCTGGTCGCGGCTCGGAGGAGGCGAACGGCGGGCTCGCCCCAGACGAAGTCGAGCACGACGTCGACACCTCGGTCGAACTGCGCGCGCAGCGCGGCGTCCGCGCCGTCGTTCAGCGCGATCTTGACGTCAGCGTCGAGACGATCGAGCTTGGCTTCATTACGGCCCACCGCGATGACCTCGCTCGCGCCGAGGTGTCGGGCCACCTGCAGCGCCATGCGGCCCGCTGAGCCCGTCGCCCCGACGACCATCACGCTCTCACCCGTCTGAAGCCTGGCCCGCCGACGAAGCGCGATCCACGACGCGAGCCCCGCAGTGGCGAGGGCCGCCGCGCGCTCGGCGGGCAAATTCTCGGGCACCGGCACCGTCATCTGGGTCGCGACCAGTGACTTCTCTGCCATCGACCCGAACGGCGCCTTCGGGAACGCAAAATAGACGCGCCTTCCGCTCGCGTCGGTCCCGACGCCGTCGACCCCGGGCACGATGCGGGCGGACGTGCCGCTCGCGTAATGCTTGCCCGAGGCCAGGGCCTTGACGATGGGGCTGAGGGCGGCGGCGTGCACCTGGACGACGGATTCGCCGTCTCCGGCCTCCGGCTCGCGGAAATCCTGGAACGACGGCGGGGCGCCGAATGAATTCACGACTGCGGCTTTCATGCTGTTCACTCCGAAACTGTTCACGTCGGAACGCGGTTCTTGCTGCGAGCCCGCGCGCGGGCCCGACGCCTCAGAGTGTGGACACCATGACCCGTACGATCCATACGTCGAAGTCGGGAGTTTGTTCGCGATCGTCCGAGGAGCTCATGGATCCCCTGTCCGAGGTTCTCTCGCTGCTGAAGCCACACAGCTACATCACGGCGGGCTTCGACGCCGGCGGGGCGTGGGCGCTGACGCTCGATGACCTGGCTGGCCGCATCAAGTGTTATGCCGTCATCAAGGGCATGTGCTGGCTGACCATGCAGGGCGTCGACGAGCCGGTGCGAATCCAGGCGGGCGACTGCTTCGTCCTGCCCAGCGGACGATCCGTGCGGATCGGCAGTGACCCGAGCATCGAGCCGAGGCGGGCGAGCGAAGTGCTCGATCCCAACCGCAGCGGTGAGGTCGTCACTTACAACGGCGGCGGCGACGTGTTCCTGGTCGGCAGCCGCTTCGAAGTCAACGCGCCGCATGCGGAGGTGATGCTTCAGACCTTGCCGCCCCTCATGCAGGTCGAAACCTCCGGCGATCGAACCCAGCTGAGATGGTCCATCGAGCTCATGATGGAGGAGCTGCGCGAGGCCCGGCCGGGCTCGGCTCTCGTGGCGCAACAGCTGGCGCACATGATGCTCGTCCAGGCGCTTCGCCTCTACCTGTCCGAACGCGCGCAGCACGACGTCGGCTGGTTTGCGGCGCTCGCCGACCCTCAGCTGAGCGCGGCGCTCGCGGCGATGCACGCGGAGCCCGCTGCTCGCTGGACGCTGCAGGAGCTCGCTTCGAGGGCTGGAATGTCGCGCTCACTCTTCGCCGAGCGCTTTCGCGAACGCACGGGGGAGACGCCCATCGCCTACCTGACGCGCTGGAGGATGATGCTCGCGGGAGAAAGGCTCACTCGAGGCGGAGACACCCTGGCGCAGATCGCGGCCTCGCTCGGCTATGAATCCGAGCACGCGTTCAACACGGCGTTCAAGCGCGTCATGGGCATCTCGCCCGGGCGATACGCCCGAGCAGCGCGCTGAAGCCAAGCCCAGGGTCGCCTCGACGCTGCCGGCGGCGTCGATCGAGGGCGATTAAAGAGCCACCCACCCACCACGGCGAGGCCCCGCGCGGTCCCGATCGTGGGGACCTGCTCAACCAGCTCGGGAAATGCCCGCCCTTCGATGCCGAGGCGCGCTCGCTGCAACGCCCCTACACCGGCGCCCCCGTTGGGGCTCCCCGGCCTCGCTTCGGGCGGCGTCAGGCATTGAAACGCAGGGGTACAGTCCTTGCTTTGGATTGCTCTGGAGCCGTCGCGGCTGCGTTTGTCAGGGAATATCGGGGCAATCTGTCGCCCCTCCCCTGGCAGCGGCGGCGGCTTGCCACGCGAAACCTGCCGGGGCGATGTCCGCAAGGTCGGCGCGACACGCTCCACCAAACGACGACGGGAGCCTACGAACATGATCGACGCCACGCATTCCGAGCTCGAAGGTTTGAAGCGCCTGCATCAGCGCGCGGCGAGCGCGCTGGCGGGGCTGCTGCAGTTGCACGAGCGCTCGCCCGAAGACGATCTGCGGCTCCGCGCGCAGCAGCGGCTCACCGGGCGTCTCTCCGATCGTATCGAGTGGCTGGAGGCCCAGCGCAGCGCGACGCAGAGGCTCTGAGGCGCGCGGGGGCGCTTGCGCCGAGTGTCACGGCCCCTGGCGTCGGCACGCATCGCACGCCTTCGCCGAGCCTTATCGCCGGGTCGCGGCAGCCTTGTGTAGGCATCCAAAAGGATGCCTAATACGCCACGAATGACCTGGGGCCCTCGCTGGCTGCCGCCCACCTGGCGTCGCGTCGCCACCTGGAGCGTCGCTACGTTGGGCTTCGCCTTGGCCTATGGTCAGTTTCCGCTGTCCCAGGGCAATTACAATACCTACCTGCTGCATGGCTTTGCAGCGGGGGGTCGAGGCCTGCTCGAGTTCGACTGGCTCGCGAGGACGATCGACCCGTTTCCTGTCTTCAGCGCCTTGATCACCATCCCGGCGGCCCTCGACTGGCGCTGGTTCTTCTACGTCGCACACGGAGCACTGCTCGGCGTTTACCTCTACTCCAGCATGCGCCTCGTCGAGGGCGCCTACGGCCAGAACGGTCCGATCAGCAGGGTCATTCTGCTATCCGTTCTCGCGCTCCCGCAGGTCTGGTTGGGGCGCGACGCCGTCTCCTATGTCTTCAATGGTGACTGGGCGTGGTGCGTGCAGTCTGGCGTCGCCATGCAGTACGTGGTCGGCCACATGTTTCAGCCGAGTTTGTTTGGCGTGTTGTGTGTGGCTTCCATCGCCGCCTTCGTGCATCGGCGGGACTGGATGGCCCCTCTTCTCGCGGCAGCCGCGCTGCTCATGCACTTCGGCTATCTCATCACGGTGCTGGGGATGATGGTCAGCTATTCATTGATTCGCTGGCGTGAGGCGGGCAATGCGCGCGCGGCGCTGCGCTATGCTGCCTGCACGCTCACGCTGTGCGCCGTGGCTTCCTTGCCCGCGCTTCGGTTCCTGCCCACCGATGAAGCGACGGCTGCGGAGGCCGCACGCATTCTCACCGAAATCAGGTTTCCCCATCACGCACTCCCCTCGCGCTGGCTGGGGCATCCGAGCATCGTCTGGGTGCAGGGCCCGCTGCTCGCTCTCGGCGCGTTGGTCGCATGGCATACGCGCGTCCGCTGGGTCTTTTTGATCCTCCTCGGTCTCGGCTCCGTGCTCCTGCTGACGCAGGTCGTAACCGGCAGCCGGCAGCTCGCGCTGCTGTTCCCTTGGCGTGCCAGCGTGGTGCTCGTGCCGGTGGCATTCAGCCTCATGATCGGCGCGCTATCGCGTCGGCTATGGGCTCGGCAGACACCGCGCCATGCGGTTGTGCTGGGAGCCGCTGTCGCGCTCGTCGCCGCCGGCTACGGCTATTCGCACACGCGAGCCGAGGTGCGAAGCTCTGACGAGGATCCGATCGTCTCGCTGCTGTCGGCAGCGAGCGCGATGGCGACGCCGCAGACGGTCTTCGCCATCCCGACAGACATGGAGCGGTTCCGTCTGGAGGCGGGCGCACCCACGTTCGTCGATTTCAAGGCTCACCCCTACAAGGACGCCGAAGTCGTCGAGTGGCACGCGCGCATTTCTCTGGCGCGCGAGCTCGATGGCGACGAGCCACTGCGCGTGTGTGATGCCGTGGCGAGGCTTCATGACCGGTACGGTGTCACGCACTTCGTGCGCCCGACCAGTCATCAGCTCGTGTGCGACCGGCTCGTCACGGCGTTTCGAGACGAGGATTTCCTCATTCAGCAATGGCTGTGATGCGAACCGACGGCGCCGCAGGGGGGTGAGCGCGTCGCCACGGGCTACGGAGGTGTCGACAAACCGCCGACACGAGCCGTTCTCCGTCGTCCTCGCCTATCGCAGCCCGAGCGCTGGGCCGTTGCGACGCAGCGAACCCCGCGCCGACGACCGCTCCGGCGACCCTCGCGACGGTTCGAGATGGCATGCGACACACGACCACCACCCGTCCCAACGTAGCGCTGCTGCTCGACTACCTCAGCAACGCCTATCAGCGTGACCTGATCGACGGCGCGTCGCGGGCGGCGCGCGAGCGCGGCGCCAACACCTGGATCTTCGTCGGCGGGTGGTTCAAAGACGAGGCGCTCGGGCTCGACGACAACGTCGTTTATCAGCTGGTGCGCAAGCCCGCGATCGATGGCGTGGTCGCCGCGATGAGCTCGCTCGTCACCCTGCTCGGGCGCGCTGCCGGTGAGCGCATCTTGCGCCGCTTCCAGCTGCCCACCGTCAGCGTGGGATTGAGCGTCAACGGCGTGCCCAGCGTGCGCGTAGACAACCGAACCGGGCTGCGCCAGATGTGCGAGCACCTGGTGCGCGACCACGCCTACCGCCGGTTCGCGATGATCGGAGGCCCCGCGAACAACGAAGACTCGGAGGACCGGATCGCCGCCTGTCACGAGGCGCTGGACGCGCTGGGCGCTGCGCTCCCGGAGCAACGCGTCACACGGCAAGGGTTCACCGTCCAGGCGGGCATCGACGGCGTCCGCGAGCTGCTCGACAAGCGCCGCACCGTGCGGGACACGCTCGACGCCCTCATCTGCGCCAGCGACCTCGTCGCGGAAGGCGCGCTCAAGGCGCTGGCAGAGCGCGGCGTCACGGTGCCGGAGCGCATCGCCGTCACCGGCTTCGACAATCTGGAGCGCTCGCCCTACCTCAGCCCGCCGCTGACGACCGTGCACCAGCCCGTCATCGATCTCGCTCATCGCGCGACCCGCTCGCTGTTTCGCTCGCTCGAGGGCAGCGCGGCGCCGCTCGCAGAGACGCTCCCGTCGACGCTGGTGTTGCGTCGCTCGTGCGGGTGCCTTCCGTCGCAAGAGCCGGCGCTGCCGCCCCAGAAAGACGAGCCGACCCCCCCTCGCCCGTCGCGCGCCATCGCGCACATCATGCAGCGCCGCGAGCTCATCTATGCCGCCCTCTCACGCGCAGCTGGCCCCCAGTTCAAGGGCATGGGCCTCGGCTGGGAAGGGCGCTGGTTGACGGCCCTGCGTGCGGATCTCGAAGCGCCCACCGGAAGGACCTTCCTGTCGAGCCTGGACGCGCCCCTGCGGCGGCCCGGACAATGCCGACGCGAGCTCGACGTCTGGCTCGAGGTGCTCGCGACCTTCCGGCAAGAGTTGCTCCGCGACGTCGACGACCAGGAGGTCTGCCGCAGGATCGAGGACATCATGCATGCGGCGCGCCTCTCGACGGCCGGGGCCATCGAATGGTTCGAGGTCAACCGCTGGATGGTCACGAGTGAAGCGCTCCAGGGCGCGCTCGGCGCGATCGATCGCCTGGTCCAGGTCGCAGGCCAGGAGGCGTTCTGGACGCGGCTGCAGCACGAGCTCGCGCAGCTGTCGATCCACACGTGCTTCGTGACCCTCTTCACGGACAGCGGCCGCGAGCGCTCCCGGCTGCTCTGGGCGTACAGCTCGCGGGAGACGTTGCCGGAGCTGCGCAGCCAGACATTTGCGAGCAGCGAGCTGTTACCTGGCCGCCTCGCCACTCGCCCGCGCGACGATGCCATGGTGGTCCGGACCCTGGTGAGCAACGGGCAACCGCTGGGCACCGCGTTCCTCAGCTACACCGCCGCGCACGTTGCCTCCTACGAACCTCTGATCGGGGTGATCGCCGCGGCGATCGAACGCTCGCCGCGGGCCTAGCCTGCGCGAGCGTGCAGAGCTCGGCGTCGAGCCGCCATTGGCCTGCGGCCGCCCCGATCGAGGAGTATGACGCAGCGATCAGGCGTCAGGGCGCCGCGAACAGCGCCGCTCCGCCGGGAACGCGCGGAAATCGTGCTTGGCATCGGAGCTGCAACGGCGTCGCGCGATGGCCTCGCGGTTCGATTCCCCGGCACAGCGGCTCGCGATCGTCTCGACGGCGGCGGTCGCGCTGCTGGCGGTGCTCGCGTCATCGCCGCCGCGCTGTCCCATGTCGGTCACCTCCGGCGACGAGTTCGTGCTGGCGACGGGCACGGGGAGCTACGAGCGACACTTCGCGCTCGAATCGAGCGCGGACGCGGTCGGGGTCGTCTCGGTGTTTCTCGAGAGCGCGGGCGTCGCGCGGGTGCTCGTGCACATCATCGCCGACCGGGCGCCAGATGGCGGCTCCCCCGCCTCGGCGACGCCGGTCGCCGTTGAGATCGCCCCCGGCGTGCGGCACGAGGTCGCGTTTTCCTCGTTCCTCGAGGGCGTCAACGTCCGCGTCGAGCTCCAGACCGGCGGCGAGGTCGCGCTGGACGTCGCGGTGACTGCCGGTCAGGACGATTGCCACGACAACGCGTTCGTGACGGTGGCCGATGGCTGAGGCCTCGGCTCGGTGGCGCCGGCTGATGCGCGCCGGTGCACGCCTCGCGGCAGCGTCCCTCGCGCTCGTCGCGCTCTCCACCCGGGGTGCGAAGGCGGAAGAGAACGCGGCAGAGAGGGCTGACCCCCTCCGCCTCCACCTTCGCGCGTCTGTCGGCGCCTTCTATGGCCACACGCGGACGCGTTCGGAGGTGGTCGTCGACGATGCACGGGCGACCACGGTCGCGCGCTTTCCTGCCGTGTACTCGGGCATCGGGGCGGGAGGCGAGCTCGGGGTGGGGCTGGCGTCCCGGCGCGTGGCCTTCGGCCTGCTCTGGTCCGGTCAGCTCACTCCTCTCGATCGCCTCGGCTCGGCGGCGTCCGTTGCCGGCTTTCGCGCGTCCTCGTCGGATCTGCTGGAGCGAAGCACCCTCGCCGCCTTCCTGGAAGCGCGCTTCGCTCCGCTGCTGCTGGGCGGCAGCCTCGGGTGGACCACCGTTCCCGCGCGCGTGTGCTGCGCCTCCGGGCCCAGCATCGAGGTTCTGAAGCTCGACGCCGGCTACGAAGGGCTGTCGGGGGGGCTGTGGTTCGGATTCGAAAGGGCGCTGAGCGAGAGCTACGCCTACCGGCTCGCGCTTCGAACAGACTTTCTCCTCGGCGACGTGCTGCAGATCATGGGCGAACCGCCCACCACGTCGATGGCGCTGGGCTTGATGCTGGGGGTCACTCTCCATTGACTCGTCGCGCTCTCACGCCTCCGGGCTCGCTGTTGATCGATCCGCTCTTCCTGCTCGCGTCGTTCCTGCTCGTTCTCAACGATCATGTCTTGAAGGCGGCCGCCCCCGGCATCATCACGGGCAAGCTCTCCGACGTCGCCGGCCTCGCGCTGGCCCCCGTGCTGGCCGTCTCGCTCTCCGAGCTCCTCGCAGTCGCCCCGACGGATCGGCAGAGCCGTATCCGGCGCCTCGCATACTGGGGTGTCGCCACGGCGCTCGGATTCTCGGCGATCGAGCTCTGGGAGCCCGCCGCTCGAGCCTACTCGCACCTCCTCGGTGCCGTGCAGTCGCTGCCCCGCGTGCTCGTCGCCCTGCTCGCCAGTGAACGCCCGGTCTGGGCCGTCGCGCGCCACGTCGCAGACTCCGGCGATCTCCTCACGCTGCCGTTCTGCGCTACCGGCTTGGCGCGCGTCGCGCTCGACGCACGCGCCGGGGCGCGTCACGCGAACGGCGCTCGAGCAGGCGCCGTGGCCGACTGTTCAGCGCGCTGCCCGTGAAGTGATGCCCACCCCCGCGCCGAGGCTCGCAGCGAGCCTCGGCGCTTGCCTCCTCCCCGGCGCTCGCAGACTCGCGCGGGAGGGGCCGCCATCCGAGAAGGCGCGAGCGGCGGCCGCTCGCCCATTCGGGAACTGCCTCGTAACGATATTGAAATCCGATATCAATATTGTACGAGAGAGGCTCGAAGCCGGGTGCCGTCGAGGCACACGCCCGGCGAATGGAGTCTCACGCGATGTCGATGCGGATGAAGTGGTTGAAAGCGAGCAGCGCTGCGGCGCTGGCTCTGGGTTGTTCGGACGAGGCGACCGTCATCGGCCCACAGACGCCCGAGCCGGAGGGTCCGGCGACGAACCCAGCGATCCTGATCGGCGTGTACGTGCCGACGCCGGACGACCGCAACATCTACGTCGGCGCCGTGCCCGAGGTGCCGAACGGCGAGCTCGATTATTCGAGCTTCCTCGAGTTCGGCAGCGTGGACGTCAGCACCTACGGCGGGTTCGTCTACGTCTGGGACCGGGAACCAGCGAACCTCACCCGCTTCACGGTCAACCAGGACCTGACGCTGAGCGAGGGCCCGACGTTGAGCTTCGCCAGCTACGGCGCGAACGGCGGCGGCGGCGAGATCGTCTACATATCGCCGACCCGTGCGTACATGCTCGCGCCCTCGCTCGAGGTCGTCATCGTTTGGGACCCGACCCGCATGCTCATCACCGGCTCGCTCCCCGTGACTCCGCCCGAGCGCGCCGAGATCGTGAACGACACCTTCGCCCACAGCGGCCGCGTCGTGGGCGACTCCGTCATCTGGCAGCTCAACTCCCTGAACATGGACGCGCTGGTCACACACCGCTCGGCGGCCGTGGCGATCATGAGCGCCACGAGCGACGAGCCGTGGCAGATCGTGGAAGACACCCGCTGCGTCGCGACAGACGGCGGCTACCTCGACGCGAACGGCGACTTCTACCTGCGCGCTGGCGCCTACTGGGGCTACTTCGCCGCCTTCGGTCCCGACGCAGCGTCGAACCGGGCGTGTGTGCTGCGCGTCCGCGCCGGAGAGCGCTCCTTCGACCCAGACTACCTGCGCGACATGCGCGAGCTGACCGGCACGTACATCAACTACCCGTGGTTTCACGTGCAAGACGACCTGTACCTGGTGCAGTCGTGGGACCCCGCCGTGCCGTTGCCAGCGGAGCCGGGCGACTTCTGGACCGCCGATCTCGTACCGCGGCTGGTCAACCTGACGACGGGAGAGAGCCAACCCTACCCCGACATCGACGGCACCAAGATGATCTCGAGCGCGGAGTATGACGTCGACGGCGTGCGTTACTACGAGATGAACCCGGAGGGCTTCGCAGACGGTGCTCCGAAGTCGGTGATCGCCGAGCTGCGGCCCGAAGGCGTGGTCGAGAAGTTCTCGTTGCCAAACCTCTGGGCGCTGGCTCGCATTCGCTGAGCGCACCATCGACAAACGCTCGCCCGCAGCTCGCGACCTGCGCACGGCGCCCGGAACTCAGCGCGCCAGCGAGTCGCGGTAGTCGCGCGGCGTGAGCCCGAGGCGGCGCCGGAAGGTGCGGCGCAACGCGTCTGCGCTGGCGAACCCCGAGCGGCGCGCCACTTCGTCGAGGCCGTGATCGGACTGTGCGAGCCAACGCTGTGCGGCCTCGACGCGGACCGCCTCCACGAACTTGGAGGGCGCCATGCCGGTGTGGCGACGGAACGCGCGGCAGAGGTTGCGGCGGCTCATGCCCACCTGGTGCGCCAGACGATCGACCCCGAGATCGGAGGCGAGGTGCTCGATGATCCAGGCGCGGAGCTCGCCGAGCCGGTGCGTCTCCGCGCTCTGCTGGTCGAGGTGAAGGCTGTGCTGGGGTTGCGTGCCGGGACGCTTCGAGTACATCACGAGCCAGCGCGCCGCCTGGCGCGCGATCTCGGCGCCAAAGTCTTCGGTGACCAGCGCGAGCGCGAGGTCCATCCCGGCGCAGGCGCCCGCCGAGGTGTAGAATTTGTCGCTCTTGGTGAAGATGGGCTCGGGGTCCACGTCGACTCTCGGAAAACGCCGCGCGGGCTGGTCGCAGATAGCCCAGTGCGATGTGATCCTGTGGCCATCGACCAGCCCCGCGAGGGCGAGCAGCGCCGAGCCGGTGCACACCGACGCGACACGGCGTGTGACCGCGGTCATGGCACGGAGCCAGCGCCACAGCTCCGGCTGCTCGCCGAAGCGCAGTGTGCCGAGGCCCCCCGGCACGATCAAGGTGTCGAGCGGACCACGCAGGTGGCGCGCGTCCGAAGGCACGTGAATGGGTAGGCCGCTCGTGGTTCGCACGAACGGCGGCGTCCAGGCGACGAGCTCGAGCTCATACGCGGCGGGCGCCCCGGGGTGGCGCTCCGCGACCAGGCGGCGCGCACCGTCGAACACCTCGAGCGGGCCGCTCACGTCGAGCGACAGCATGTCATCGTAGCACAGGAACACGACGCGGCGGGGCGCTGGGACAGCCGTCATGAGCGTTCTGCGGCTATGACATGCGAGCTCGCGACCGAGGAAGGTGCCTAAATCACGCACCCCCTCTCGGCCTCGCTTCGACACGCGCTCTCGGGTCTTCGATCCACTCTGCACGCTCCGGCCACTCTGCACGCTCCGGCCACTCTGCACGCTCCGGGCTCACGCTTCCGTCTCGCACTGGGGTTGGCGGAGGTGCGATCGGAAAGCACCGACCGGGTCGCTGCCCGAGGCTGTCGCGTCGCGCGTCGGGAAACCGCCATTCCGCCTGCTCGGTGGGCACCAGGCCGCGCGATGCCGCGAACATTGGCGCACAAAGCCAGGCTGCCCCGGACGAGCCGACAGTCCAGCACGGAGCCTGACGCGCGCAATCGATGCCGTCCGTGCCGTGCGAAATTCGCGCCAAAACGGGGCTGGGTCGGGCAGTCCTGCATAGTGTTTGCGGTTAACTGTGTCCGCAATGCGAGCTACGTTTGCTGCCATGATACCGGCGTCACACCCGCTGTTCACGAGGGCTCGAAGCGCCGCGAGGCGGGCCGCCTGCATCGCGCGCGGGGTGGGGCCGCTCCTGGCTCTCGCCGCCGGCATGGCCTGCGGCTCGGACGACGAGGGTGCGGTCAGCGTCGAGAACAGCGCTCTGGGCGGCGACTTCATTGGCGCTCAGCCCTCGAACGGCACCCCGCTCTTCGAGGACGACGCTGCCGGTGCGCCGCCTGGCTCCACGGCGAGCAGCACTCCCGCGAGCTTCACGGCCGCAGAGCGCGGCGCTTGGGGTCTCGGCAGCCCGGTGCCCGCCGATGCCGACCTCGGCCCCGTGCTGCCCGAAGAGGGCCGGCAGAGCAACTGCGGCACCGTGCTCACCGGCGTCGTGCGCGACCTGCGCGAGAGCCACCCCGACTTCGGCGGCGAGATCAGCAACCTGCAACGCGGCCTGGTCGAGCGAGAGCTCGGGGCCGACGGCAACCCCGTCCTCAGCGACGACTTCGCTGATGGCTTCATCCAGAGTCGCCAGAGCTTCGCCGAGTGGTACGAGACGGTGCCCGGCCAGAACGTTGCCTTCTATCTGGCCCTGTCACTCGAAGAGGGCGGCGACACCTTCGGCTTCGAGAGCCACGACTTCTTCCCCCTCGACGGCGAAGGCTTCGGCAACGAGAACGAAGACCGCAACTTCTACTTCACGTTCGAGCTGCACACGCGCTTTCGCTACGCCGGTGGCGAAGCCTTCCGCTTCGCGGGCGACGACGACCTGTGGGTCTTCATCAACGGCCGCCTCGCCATCGATCTCGGCGGCGTTCACGACGAGCAAGACGAGACGCTGAACCTCGACGCGCAGGCGCAGCGCCTCGGCATCGAGCCCGGCAACGAGTACGCGCTCGACTTCTTCCAAGCCGAGCGCCACGTGACCGAGTCGAACTTTCAGATCGAAACGACGCTCGAGTTCACGAGCTGCGGCGCGAGCGTGCTGCGCTAGCGGCGGGCGAGGCCCGTCAGCGCCGTCGCGGGGCCTCGGCTTCGGCCGCCACCTCGTCTAGAGGAGCGTTCAACGGAGGATCCAGCGGGAGGCTCAGCGGGCTGGTGAGCTGTACGAGGTGCATGTTGGCCAGGACCAGCTCCTCGGCGGGCTCGGAAGCGGCGATGATGGCGCGCATCTCTCTGAAGTACGAGCGCTGCAGCTCGAAGAGGCGGGCGAGGTCGACGCGCGAGACGCCGAACAGATTGTAGGCCGAGAGCGACGTGTCGGCAGGAGCGGTTCGCAGCCGCTCGTTGCCCGTCTCGCGCCAGAACATTCGCAGGCGCTGCGCCGCGGCGGGGTCGCGCCGCGTGTCTACCGTGGTCACCTGCGCGGGCACGTAACGGCCGGCGTCGTCACGCCGGATCTGCCCGGCGAGCTCCAGCAACGAGATGCACTCGTCTTCGAGCTGTGGCGACAGCCGCAGGCGTGTCGCCAACCATCCGGGACGGTGAGTGGGCAGCGCCCGGTAGTCCGCGAGCTCCAGACCTCGCAAGAACGCTTGCGACCAAGGCGCGTCGTAGGCGGCTCGCCGCGTCGCTTCGAGGTTGTGGTAGGTGTCGGCAACGCTCGGCAGCGAGCTCGGGTCGACCAGGCAAGCGACGAAGTCGAGCATGCGCAGCGACATCGCTTCCAGCAAGTGCAGGAAGTCTGGCAAGCGCGGCTCCGCCTCGCCCTTGAGCCAGCGCGCGACGGCGAAGCGAGTGCGCCCGACGCGGGCCGCCAGCGCGACCGTCGTCGTCGAGCCGCGCAGATCATCGATCAGGCGGCGCACGCCCTCCGGGCTGCAGGGGTCTCGAGCCCCCTCGTCGTCGTCGAGCCACGCCGGCCGCCGCCCGTAAAACCGCACCAGCGCCGCTGCCACGTCGACGCCGCTTCGCTGGGCAGCGGCCAGCATGCGTGCCGCGGTGGGGAAGTTGCGCCCAGACTCCCACGTGTAGATGGTGTTCGCGCGGCAGCGCAGCCGGCGGCCAAACGCCTCCTGAGAGCGCTCCCCACGGAGGGCACGCATCAGCTCCGAGGCGATGCGCTCGTAGTCCAACCCTGAGAGTTTTGCACATTTGGGACTGGATCGTCGAGGCAGTATGTTCGGTTCGTCGCTGGATCGGGTGCATCGCGCATGCTTGACTGTCCTCATGGCCAACGAGCGATACTTCCGAGGGTTCCTGCTCCTTCTGGCGGGCAGCGCCGCGTGCAAAGGCGATCCGGCGTCGCTCGCCGAGCCAGGCCTGGGCGAAGACACCAACGCCGCCATCGCCGGCCAGACCGGCGACGAAGGGGCAACGCCCTGGACGCCGGGTGGCGCCAGCAGCGACAACACGGCCTGCCCGCTGAGTGAGGCGGCCGAGGCGTTGGCGTCGCTCGAGGCGCAGAACGAGCTGGGCTTTTCGGCGGCCGACATCCTCGCATTCGCCGGCGGCGGCCGCGAGGCGCGCCTGCACTGGAATGCGCAACCGGTCGTCAGCGACTACCTCGACTACGCGGTGCGGGTGACACCGCCCGACCTCGACGAGGCGCTGCGCGTGACGCTCAGCCCCGATGGTTCGCCGCCGCGCTTCCGCACCCGCACCCATGTCAGTTCGGAACCCGACGCCGGCGCGCCGCCCGATTGCGGCGGCCAGCTCGAGCTCGGCGTGACGGTGGAGCTGCGCAGCGACAGCGCCGCGCTCGACGAGCGCTGGCGCGGCACGTTGACGGCCACCGAGGCGTCAGAGGCCAGGGTCATCCTCCAGGCGCCGACGTGGCGCGGTCGCTTGCCCCGCCAACCCGACCGCGACGAAGCCTATTTCCCCAACGCGCAGCAGGGCAGCCTCGATGTCGTCGATGCCAACGATCGCGGCTCCGTGCTGGCCTGGCTCGATCTCCAGCTGCGCTTCCGCCCCGACGCGATCGATGGCAGCGTCAACGGCTGGGTGCAGACCGCGGACGGCGGCGCCTTCCTCATGCCTCAACTCGCCGACCAGGGCGACGGCGCGGGTTGGTTCGGCGTGATCGGCGACGGCTACTACGGCAACGTCTGGGGCATCGAGTGAAGCTCACGGCATGAGCTCACTCGCAGCACCCCACGCCTGACGGCGCTCGGACTCACTCGGACGCGCCGTCGAAGGAGAAAACGTAACGACCCGCCGTGGTCAACAGACCCAGCATGTACACCGTCTCCTGGTAGTAGCGGTAGGTGCCCTGCTGTTGCTCCACGTCCCAGAGGTTCTGCACGAACTGGGTGCGGCTCGCGCTTTCGGAGACGAGCGAGCCCGTGGCGAGCGTGGCGGTGAGCGCGGTCGAGCCGCCGCCGGAGGAGTTGCTGCCGTCGAGCGCGAAGAGGGCGGCAGCGACGTTGCCCTCGCCGAGCCGGGTCGAGAAGAAGGTGTGATACTTCTCGATCTGGGTCTTCAGGCGCTCGTCGCGGCTGCCCCAGGCGTAGTCGACGGCCATGTTCATCACCACGCGCCAGGCGTCGTAGCGGAACTGATCGTGCAGGTCGCCGCCCGCGTTGGGGGTGCCGTCGAAGTTCGCGTAGTCTGGGTGCAGACCGGTGGCGGGGTGCGCCGAGCTGACGAAATATTGCCGGCTGGTCTCGGCGACCTGGCGCCAGCGCGCGGCGTCTGCCTCGGGCCCTTGCTCGGCGAACAGCTCGTAGAACGCCGGCAAGTGGTAGCTCGGGTCGCTGAACGACGCGGAGTTGCCCTGCGGGAAGAAGACCACCATGTTCGACGTCGGGTCGATGATCGCCGTGCGCGAAGCGTTCGGCTGATTATTCAGCATGGCGGCGCTGATGGCGCTCGCCTCCGCCCGGTAGTCGATCGCGCCGGCGCTGCCCCAGCGCCGATCGGCCAGGAAGAGCGCCGCGGCGAAGTATTCATCACCGTCAGGGGCGGGGCCCGTCTGCGGGTTGTACACGACCTGCCAGTCGCTCGGGTTCGCCGTGTTCACCGAGCCTTGCCAGCGGAAGTAGTGACGCCAGGCCGAGAGCTCGCTGTCGGCGGGGAATTGCATGTAGGCCTTCGCGAAGTTCCAGAGCCGGTCGAATTGCTGGCGCATGTCGAGCTGCACGGCGATCATCATGCCGTAGCTCATGCCCTCGCTGCGGACGTCGTTCGAGTCGGCGGCCCAGATGAAGGCCTGCTCCGGGTTCTGCGGCAGCTCATAATAGACGCGGTAACCCGCATCCGCGACCGGCACATTGGGCTCGCCCGTGCCGATGCCGAAGATGCGGTTGGCGGCCAGCGTGATCTTCTCCGTGACCTGAGCGTCTGGGATGCCGAGCAGCTCGCTGAACAGGTTGACGGCGCCATTGGGCCCGAGCGGCTCGTTCGGCGACCCCGCATCCCCGTCGAGCGGTGGCGTGCCCGGATCCTCACCGGGCGTCTGTGTCGGTCCGGACGCCCCCGCCTGACCGGCTGCCGCCTCCGGCGCTGCGCCCCCCGTGCCAGCCCCACCACCCGTGCCCCCCGCGCCGAACTCGGGCACTGGAGCGAGGGTGCTCGTCGGGCCGACGTCGTTCGAGCCACACGCGGCGACGAACAGCGCGACCAGCGAAACGAAAGCGAACGTTCCGAAGCGACAGTGACCGAATTGCATCATGCTGGAGTGTTCCTCTCGGGCGCGAGCGGGATCAGTTGCCGGGCTCGAGGTCTCGCACCTCGAGCAGGGCAAACCACATTGTGAGCGCGAGCCGCAGCGAAACGATTTCCACGGACAAGCGCTGTACTAAGACACCGTCACTCGACAGCCGCCACTCCGACCGCCGCCCCCCGACGCTGTCGCCGCCAATACTAGCGAGCGGCGAACCGAAGCGACCCGAATGGGTGCGGCCGCTCGGGTCCGCGCGCAGGCTGCCCACGGGTCAGCGGCGCGTGCGGTCATCAGCGCATGCGCTCACAACCGAGTTGCCCAGATGGGGAAACCACGCGCTCAGCGCCGTTCGAGCGGCGCCCGACCAGCGCGGGCGGCGACCGCCTGCAGAGCGAGCGGTGCCAGCTGGCGAGTGAAAGGATCCGAATCTCCCGCCGCCATGTGCGACCAGTCCGGCAGACGGAAGCCCTGCAATTGCCGGTAGTCGGCGAAATGCACGCCGGCGGTTCGCGTTCGGGCCAGAAAGGGTTCCCACGCCAGCCAGCGGGGAAAGCCCCGAGTTTCATCGGCGTAGAGCGGCCCAACGGAGGGCAATCGGATGAAGGCGACATCCCCGCCTCGCGCCCGTATCTTCTCCACGTCTGCGGCGACTTCGGCGGCGACCCGCTCGACAATCTCGACGAGGTCCGGGTGAGCGGTCTCGTCGCTCGCGGGCTTTTCTTCCAGGGACGGCTGAGGCCCCCCCGCGAAGATCAACCAGATGTCCTGAAACCTCGCCGTGTATGCGGGGTCCTGTTCGAGCCGTGCCCACATGCTGGCGTGACGGTCCGCGCGCATCATGTGGCCTTTGCCGACCTCCCGTACCGGGAAGGAGCCAGTGCGCTGTGGTAGGGGGGCTCTCTTCCACAACGTGCTGAGGCGCGTCTCGTTATCTATGGACGCGAGCCAGCTCTCGAGCACCCTGCCGATGCGGTGCGACGCGCGCTCTGACAGGGTCTGCGCGCGGCCCCGCTGCATGAATTCGCGCATGGGAGTCTGTGACTCGATGAAGAATAGATAGGGGTGCACGCCGCACAGAACCAGCCCACGAAAAGCTGGGTCGTTCGCCAGGTCGCGGAGCACCGGCTGCGGGTTCTTTCCCGCCACCGCGAGCTGGATGGGGCGGTCGCCGGTGACCGCCTGCCACGCATCGAGGTCGATGGCTTGCCAGATGCGCGAGGAACCGATCAAGACGGTGGCGTTGCCCGTCGCACGCTCCCGCTGGAGCTGCCACGCAGCCGGCGTGTCTTCGTAGTCCTCCGGCACGAAATAGTGCGCTCGCCACCAGGCTTCCCAGCTCACCCCGGCGACGCACTGGATGACGACCGTCAGCGCGAAGATGAGTCGCCAGCGAGCTCGCGGGACGATGCGCTCCAGGCTCTCCTGTTCAAAAGCGGAAGTAGATGAATGCATCACCCGCTCCTTGTTCGGCGAGAACCGCGAAGAGCATGCAGCTCCAGGCTAGCACTATCGACCAGGTGGGCGCGGCGCTGACCACGGACTCGAGGCGGGTGCTGCGCAATCGCCACTGCGCGGCGAGCATGAGACCGACGATCAGCCAGACCGCGACGACGTCGCTCGAGTAGAGGCTCACGCGTTGGCTGGTGGTTGCCCCGGCCATGCATGAAAGCATGTGCCAGGCCTCGGTGAAGCTGGTCGCCCTGAAGAAGACCCAGGTGATGGTCACGGCGAAGAAGGTGGCGAGCATGGCCGGCACGGCGAGGAGGTTTCGCCTGCCCATCTCGATCTCTCTCGCGCGAGGCATACCGCGCACCCAGCGCTCGACCGCGAGCAGGGCGCCATGCAAGCCGCCCCACGCCACGAAGGTCCAGCTCGTTCCATGCCAGAGTCCGCCGAGCAGCATGGTGATCATCAGGTTGGCGTATGTCCGAAGCCGACCGCGGCGGTTACCACCCAGCGGAACGTAGAGATAGTCGCGCAGCCAGCCCGAGAGCGAGATGTGCCACCTGCGCCAGAAGTCGGAGAACCCCAGCGCTGCGTAGGGGCAGTTGAAGTTGTCATTCAGCGCGAAGCCGAGCGCGCAGGCTGCGCCGATAGCCGTGAGCGAATAGCCGGCGAAGTCGAAGAAAATTTGACCCGAAAACGCCAGCGCTCCGGTCCACGCATCGAGCACCGTGAGGTCGCGGGTAGACCTGTACGTCGCGTCGGCTGCTGGGGCCAAGAAGCCGTCGGCCAGCACGACCTTCTCGAACAGCCCGAAGGTCATGAGCCACAGGCCCCAGAGCAACTGCTCACGCGAGGCCCGGCGGGGGCTCTCGAACTGAGGGATCAGCAGCGTCGGGCGTACGATCGGACCAGCGACGAGGTGCGGGAAGAATGTCACGAACAGCGCGAAATCGAGAAAATTCTGCGTGGGCGCGGCTCGCCGCAAGTAGATGTCGAGCGAGTAGGCGATCGACTGAAACGTGTAGAAGGAAATCCCTACGGGCAGAACGATGTCCCAGTGGGGTGCCGCATAGGCGATCCCCAAGACGCGCAGGAGAAGCGCGAAGTTCTCGGTCAGGAAGGTCCCGTATTTGAAGTACCCGAGAAACCCCAGGTTGGCGGCGAGGGAAAGGGCCAGGATGAGCCGGCGATGGCTCGGGTTTTCCGTGCGACTGATCCAGGAAGCCACCTTCCAGTCCACCGCCGTCGAAATCCAGAGCAAGATGACGAAGGGCGGATTCCACGCTGCGTAAAACAGATAGCTCGCGACCAGAAGGTTGAGCTTTCTGACGGTCCAGGGCAGCGGCAGATGGTGCAGGACCAAGACCACGGCAAAGAACAGCGCGAAGGTCAGAGAATTGAACAACATCGTAGGGGCCTCCCGCTCCCGAGGGCGATGGGCTCGGGTTCGGGGGCAGAATCGGCGCCAGCGCCGATGATCGCCATTCTGGATGGCTCACAATTGCCTCAAAATTGCCTCACATTCACCTCACATGACCCGAGCGAGTGATCCGCGAGGCCGCGTCCGCTTCGGAGCGTTCGAGGCCGACCTCCGATCGGGAGAGCTGTTCGAGGAAGGCAGGCGCATCCCGCTGCCCAACCAATCGTTCCTGGCCCTGACCGCGTTCCTGGAGCAACCCGGACAGGTGATCTCGCGTGAAGCCCTGCGTGGGCGGCTCTGGCCCGACAAGCGTGTCGTCGAGTTCGAACAGGGTCTGAACGCGATCATCAACCGGCTGCGCGAGGCCCTGGGCGACTCTGCGCTGGATCCCAAGTTCATCGAGACGTTGCCGCGGCGCGGCTATCGGTTCGTCGCGACCGTCGAAGCGTCCCCGTCAGGCTCGGCGGATGGCGCCACCGCGGCGGCCGAGGGGCAGCGGCTGGCGGTCCCTGTTGCTGACCCGCACGCCACGACGCCCGCAGCGCGAGACGGCACGAGCCTCCAGGCCCCGGCGGCACCCGATGGGGTCGCCACCGAAACAGAACGGCAGCGCGACCTCACGCCCGCGCCTCGTCGATCGATCGCCGTTCTTCGATGGGCCGGCGTCCTCGGCGGAGTGCTCGCGTGCGCGGCGCTCGTCGTGTCCCTTCACCGCGCCCGCCCGACGGCGCACGCCGCGCTCTCCAGTATCCGGGTCCAGCCAGCGACCAGTCTGGTGGGGCGAGAAGTCGCCCCCACCTTCTCCCCCGACGGGAGCAAGATCGCTTTCAGCTGGAACGGCGGAGCCCCCGCCGACGCCATCGAAGACCGACGATTCGGTCTGTACGTCAAGCGGGTCGACTCGGAACGCACTCTTCAGCTGACACCGACCGACGCGATTGCGATAGCCGCGTCCTGGTCGGGAGACGGTCGGCAGCTCGCCTTCGCGCGCGTCACCGACAGAGACAGCGGCATCTATCTGATTCCGTCGACCGGTGGCGCAGAGCAGCTGCTATCGCCGGCCGCGTTCGTCGACGAAAGCTTCATGCAGTCGAGTTGGTCGCCCGACGACCGGCGGCTGGCGTACTCCGCGATCGATTCCAGCGGACGCAGCAGCATCCAGCTGCTGACGCTGCAGGATCGTTCGGTCCGTGCGCTGGAGCGTCCAGCAGCCTGCGGTGATGCGACGCAGCCGGCGTTCTCGCGGGATGGCCAGCGACTCGCCTTCTCGTGTGCCTCCAGCGTCGCCGTCTACGACGTCTACGTAGCGGACCTCGCTTCAGGTGCGTCACGGATGTCGGGTTCTCTGCAAGGCTACCCCAAGGGTCTTGCGTGGGCGCCGAGTGGCGATGCTTTGCTGCTGGTCAATGACGCCGCCGACGAAAGCGCCATCTGGCGCTTGTCGCTGAGCGGCGAGCTATCGCGCGTGCCTGGCACTGAGGAAGCCCTGGGTCCCGGCGTTGCCCTGGCGGGCAGCCGTATTGCCTTCGTGCGCGAGAAGCATCCCATCGATATCTGGCGCGCCGATCTCACGGACTCCGGCGCAGCAAGCCGTGCCGTGATCGCGTCGACACGGATGCAGCTCGTGCCCCAGTACTCGCCGGACGGGACGCACATCGCCTTTCAGTCCACGCGCTCTGGCAGCCCGGAAATCTGGGTTGCCGCGGCAGACGGCGACGCTCCGGTCAAGGTCACGTCATTCGGGGGCCCGCTCACCGGCGCGCCCAGCTGGTGCAGTGATGGTCGCAGAATCGCCTTTGACTCACGCGCTTCGGGCGCTTCGGCGATCTACGTCGTCGACATCCTCGAAGGGCGACCGCACGAGCTCGAGACATCCGTCTCCAACCTGGCGATGCCAGCGTGGTCCGCCGATTGCCAGTGGATCTTTGCCAGCAACGGACGCTCCCAGCTGTACCGCGTTCCTGCCGCCGGGGGTGCCGCCGAGTCATTCACGGCCAAACCCGCGTATCGCGCCGTCGTGAGCGGCCCCAACGTCATCTTCAACGTGACGGGTCCGAGCGGCGTCGAGCTGTGGCTGAAGCCCGCCGCTGGCGGTGCCGAATCCGCGCTGCCACAAATGCCACACCTTAGCTACTCCGACGCCTGGACGGCGGCGGCCCAGGGCGTCTACTTCGTCCAGGCGGCAGAGCGCTCCACGGAGGTTCGCTTCTACGACTTTAACTCGCAGCTCACGCGCACCGTGCGAAGCCTATCGGGCTCCCCTGCGGCGCTGGGCGGTCTCGGCATCGCCGTGTCCACGGATGAGCGTTGGCTGCTCTACACGCGCAACGCTGCCTGGGAGGGAGATATTCTGCTGATGTCCGGCTTGGACTAGTCTCGGCCTGCCCGGCGGGCGTCTTCCCCGATTCTTGCATCAAAGGCACAATGGCACCCATCCCCAGTTCGCGGCCCACTCCAGCGACGACCCTGTTGCTGCGCCACTCCGGGTCCGGCATTCCCGAGGTCTCCCCCGCACGGCTCGACCCGTCAGACCGCGCGGGTATCCGCGCGCACCTCGACGAGCATGGCTTCGCGTGCGTGCGCGGCTGCCTGAGCCAGCCCGAGCTCGATCGCGCCGAAGACCTGCTCTGGAGGCACCTGGAGGGCGTGGAAGAGGCCTCCCAGCACATGGCGCAGAGGCGACCCATCGGGTGGCGGCGGGGGCAGCCGGCGACCTGGCTCGAGGGCCATGGTGATGGCCTGATGACCAGCACGACCCACTGCGATTCGATGTGGTACGTGCGCTCGAGGCCGGGGGTCGTCGACGCCTTCCACGCCGCCTACGGCACGCACGACGGCTCCGAGCTCGTGGCGGCGTACGACCGCATGTCGGTGAACTTGCCGACCTCGAGCGGCAACCCCGCGGCGCTGCGTGTGGCCGCCGCGACCTCGCAGCACGGCAAGTTTGGCGTGGCGCAGCGCATGCACACGCACGTCGGCCAGTTTTATGGCCCCCACTTCGAGGGCCCCGAATACTACGCCATCGTGCCGCTCTTCGACATGAACCGGAACACGGGGGCGACCGCGCTGGTCCCGGGTTCTCATCGCAAGGTGCGGGAGATCGAAGAGCGCTGGCATCGGAAGTGGGGTCGCGAGGGCGGCCGCCAGCTCAGCAAGGAAGAGAAGCTGCAGGCGGCCGCCGACCTCGAGCCCTTCGAGCGCTGTGGCCTCACCCCCTGCGTGACCAACATCGCGGCGGGCGACTGCGTCCTGTTCGACACCGCTCTCTTTCACGGCGCCTACGCCGCCGAAGATCCCACGGGCCAGAGCGGCAACGGCCCCGATCAGCTGCTGCGAGCCATCTACATCCTGGGTATGGCGCTCTCGAGGCTGCAGACGCCCACCATCCTGGAGGCGCGGCGCGAGGCCTACGAACTGGACGTGTTCTGGCCGCCGACCATCGGACACGCGGCGTTTGCCGAGCACATCGTCGCCGGAAAGCTCGAGGGGCAACACGAGGCGTCGCTGCGGCACGCGGCCCCCCCGCGCGACGCCGCCGAAGGAACACTGGCGAAAGCTCTGCAGCTCGCTCTGGAGGGCCGAAAGGACGCACGCGGCGCGCTGTTTCCGCGCATCCGCGAGTTCGCCCGGGCGCAGCCGGAGGTGCAGCGGTTGATCGACCCGGGTCGCTCCGATGCGCTCAGGGCGCCAGCAACTGGAAGATGCCCAGCGGAACCGTGAGGTACAAGTACATCGGGACCCAGACCTCTGGGTCGTTCACGCCCACGCTCACGAAATGCCGTTCCCCTCGGGGATCTCGTAGTAGCCAGCTCATGTGGCGCACGCCAGGCTCGGCGCCGCCCTGGTAGGCGACCACTGGAAACGCCTCCCGATCGATGTCCAGGTATGACGTGATGGAGAGCACATCGCGAACTTCCGACAAGCCTGGCCGCTCGGCGAGCGCGTCCAGGTGCAGCATCAACTCGCAGAGCTCGAGCGCGCTCGCGAACCACTCGATTTGATCGATGCGGCGCGGGATCAGCGTCGCCGGCACGAAGTCGCGCGTGGCCATTCGCCCGGCGAGGCCATCGAGGATGGCGCGTTTCCCGGGCAGGTCGCTCGCGAGATAGGCGTCGACCTCGGCGTCGGCGAGGTTGAGCTTCAGCAGGTTGAATTCGCGCGTGGAGAGAAAGGGCGTATTGAGCTCGGGGGCGCCGTGGCCCGCAGCGCCGAGGCTGGCTTCGATGCTCTCTCGACCCAGGAGGTCGATCAAATGATCGGTGGCCGTGCCGTCAGCGCGGGAGATCATCTGCGTGGCGAGCTCGAGCACCGGCACCTGCGTGCCCTCCGGCAGGTTTCGCAGCTGTCCGGGGGGAGGGCTCTTCAGAGCGTCACGAAGCACGACGGGCTCGTCCCAGGCGACAAGGCCTGCCTCGATCGAGCGAGCCAGCGCCGCCAGGACATACAGATTCGAGGTCGTGCCGATGGCGAGTCGCTCCTCGAAGTGGAGGCCTTGCAAGGGTTCGCAGCTCCCGATGCCATCGACCCGGGCCAGCAGGTAGCTCGGGCGCGCCCCGAGGCCCACCAGAGTCGATTCGACCGCTCCCCACGAGGTCGGGAGACCTGCGCCGAAGTCTGGCTGTTCGGCGAGCTGCAAGGCGCTGATCGAGCCGGTGACAGCGTCGACATCGATGCTGACCTGGACGCTTGCATACAGACCGTCGAGCACGGCTCGAAGCTGCGTCTCCGACGCTCCTGCCGCGATCTCGAGCAGCGTGAACGGCCCCATATCCATCGCGAAAAACTGGAGCGTGGCCTGGCGGACCGCCACCGGACCCGCCTCCAGGAAGGCAGGCTCGAAGTGTTCTCGGAGCTCGGCTTCGTCGATGGCGCCCTTCCGTACGTTGATGGCTTCGAGCAGCCACGCGAGCTGCCGCCCCACCGACGTGTCTGGGGGGCGCAACATGGGCGCTCCCGCCTCCTGCGTGCCGCCGTCCGCCGTTGCTGGCGAGCCGTGCAATGCGCTCTCTCGATCCCCGAGCGGCGCCTCGTCACACGCGCCGGCGCAGCAGATGAACGACAGCGCGTGGGCCAATCTGGCGATGCTAACGGTGCTCCAGGTCGTCATGAAGTCCCTCAGACCCTCCTCGCCTGCCTCGGCAGGAGAGCCTCCTCGAGCGATACGCCGGCGCCGCGCTTAATGTCTTTAAGCCGGCATAAATTCTGGGTCGCTGCCCGCTGGCAGGTGCAGGCGGTGCTCTAGCTCGCGCTGGAAGTGGCCGCGCAGGCGCTCGTCGCCGATGCTGGCGACGATCGGCTCGGCCAGGCGCCGCGCGCTGGCCAGCGCTTGCCGCACGGTCGCCTCGTCGTGTTCGCGCCGCGCGACTCTTGCCAGGAGCGCATGCACATGGAATCCGGACAGAGGCGTCACGCTCTCGCCGAGCGCAGCGAGCGCAGCCTCGATTCGAGCGCGGCTCGCCCGATGATCCGATCGGCGCACCGCGACGCGCGCCAGCGCGCAGTGCGCCCGCGCCACGCTCTCGCGAGCTCGCTGAGCCGTGGCGAGAGCAAGCCAGCGCGTGCCGTAATCGTGTGCCCGCTCCAGCTCGCCGAGCGTGAGCGCCAGCGCGCTGTGTGCCGCCCAGAGCGGCTCGATGCGCCAGACGCGCTCGACGTCGTCGGCCTCGAGCTGCGCCTCGGCTCCCTCGATCGCCGCCTGCGCCTGGGCCACCTCGCCCTGGCACACGTAGCTTTGCGCCAGCTGGCCCAGCACGACCACCAGGTTTCTGGCGCGGCGACACTCGCGCATGGCGTCGACCGCACGGCGCCCGATCTCGACAGCGCCGTCGAGGTCGCCCAGCTCATGATGGATCCAGCCGGTGAGGGACGGCAGATGCGCGGAGTATACCCAGAACGAACGCTCCGAAGCCCGACCGTGCAGCTCGATCGCGCTCGCGATCTTGCCCTGCCGAGCGTGGATGTCGCCGAGCGAGACCAGGCACTCGACTAGATGCGGAGCGGACATCGCGATCGCCGACGACTCCTCATAAGCACGCTGCGCTTCGGGCAGCTCGGCGTGCACGGCGTGCAGCAAGCCGCGATCGGACAGCGCGCGACGCAACGAACGCTCATGGCCGATCGTGCGAGATAGCTCGATGCTCTGGTCGAGCAGCTGCCGTGCCGGGGTCAAGTCGCCGCGCTCGAGGCGTTCGACACCGAGCAGGGCAAGCGCCTCGGCGCGTCGAGGCTCGTTCCCGGTCGCGCGCGCGAGCCTGGCGAGCTCGCGTGCCGGGAGGCTCAGGCGGCCAAACTCGCGTGCTCTTGCCAGCACGTTGCACGTGCAGGTCAACGCCTCCGCCTCGAGCGCCCCGGTGCCGAGAGCGCGCGGCTGGTTGGGCATGATGGGCGATGGGCGCCCGACCGTTCCATCTTGCCAGGGTTGCTCGAAATGCCGAAAGGCGAGCTCGAGCGCCCGAGCCCCCGCCGCTATATGAGCGCGTCGGTCGAGCTCCAGCGCGTGAGCGCGCATGGCCGCGAAATGGGAGACCGCTGCCTCGACCTGGCCCAGGCAGTAGCTGGCCCAACCCTCGGCGTGGTGCACGATCAGCGAACGCGCGCAGCGCTCGTCGGGCGCGAGCTTGTCGAGCAAGCTCCGGGCCCGCGCAAAGTACCCCATCGCCTCGCGTGGCGCGGCGGCCCGATCGGCGTGTTCGCCCGCCGCGACCAGCGCCTCGACAGCAGCAGAGAAGCTTCGACCGCGCTCGTGGTGAACGGCGAGCGCTGGCAGGAACGGACCGGCGCGGGCGGCGCCGTGGGCGGCGAGCGCCTCGGCGGCGCGCCGGTGCAGTTCGATGCGGCGCTCGGTGCCCAGGCCAGCATAAAGCACGTTCTGGTACAGAATGTGTGCGAAGCGATAGCGCGCGGTCAGCACGCCATCGGGCAACTCCCGCTCCCCCGCGGCCACGACCAGGTGATGGCGCGAGAGCAGCGCTAGCTCGTCTTCGACGTGGGTCGCGCTCTCGCCCAGCAGCTGCGACAGAACGGCGACGTGAAACTCATCGCCCTCGACGCTCGCGAATCGAAGCAGCCGCTGCGCCGATGGCGCCACCCGTTCGATGCGATGGCGAATCAACCCGAGCAAGCTGTCGGGCACCCAGCGCTCGAGCCCCGCGACCCCGTGGCTCGTGGCGCCGGCATCGGCGGAAGCGCGGGCGGCACCTGCGTCAAGCAGCGTGGCGATCCAGCGCGTGGCGAACAACGGCAAGCCCTCCGTCTTGCGGTGCACCAGCGCCGCCAGCTCGGGCCCGAAGCCATGGTTCGGGAAAGACTCGCGGAGATAAGCTTCAGTGTCTGCGAGCGACAGCAGCGGCAATCTGAGATGCAACAGCCCGCGCTCCGTCGCCCACGCCTCCCACGCGAGGCCGGAAGACGCTCCGCCGGGTGCGCCCACGAGCGCGCTCGCGCCGGCCTCTTCGGGTCGAAACGTGGCGAGCACGAGCAGCCGATGTCGCCGAGCACGAGCGGCGAGCAGCTGCAGGAGGTCGCTGCTCGACGGGTCAGCCCAGTGGATGTCCTCGATGCAGAGCAGGACGGGCTCGACGGCGCTGGCCCCGCAGAGCATGTCAGCGAGCTGCCCCAGCATGGCCTGTGGATTGACGCCGGGCCCAGCGTCTCCCGCAGGCGCCAGGCCGCGACACACCGCAGGAAAACGCCAGCACCAGCTCGGGGCGTGCTGGGCGATCGAGCGCTCGATCGCTTCGCGGCCGTGCCCCGCGAGCAGCTCTCCGAGCGCGGTGACGACGGGCAGATACGCCTCGCTCGGGCCGTACGACTGCAGGCAATGGCCCGTGCCGACGAATGCCGACTCGTGCGCGCCTTCGATCTGGCGCAGGAACTGCCAGACCAAGGCGCTCTTGCCAATGCCCGCTTCACCGCTGATCAGGACCACCTGCCCGCGGCCTGTCAGCGCGGCGTCGTAGCACTCCGCCAGGCGCGCGAGCTCTGCGTCACGGCCCACCAAGCGCTCGGCGCCCAGTGCCGCCGGCGCGCGCTCACCCGGAGCGACCAGGCGTGTCACCGGAGCCACGAAGCGATAGCCCCGGCGAGGCTGCGTCTCGATGTAGCAAGCGCCGGCAGGGTCCCGCGCCAGAGCTCGCCGCACGGCGTTGACCGCGACGGGCAGGCTGTTCTCCTGCACGGCGACATCCGGCCACAGCGCATCCATCAACGCTGGCTTGCCCAGCGTGCGGCCCGGGTTGGCCAGGAACAGCAGCAAGAGATCGAACGCTTTGCTGGCGAGCGGCACGAGAGCGCCCTCGCAGCGCAGCACGCGCTCATCGCCATCGAGCACGAACGGTCCGAACCGATAACCTCGAGCCTCTGGCCCCTGCATGCTCCCGAGACAGGAGGCTAGCAGAATATCGAGCTGTGCTGCCTCCGATAGGGTCGCTGCGCCCGAGCGAGTCGACGCGGCGCTCGCTCTCGACCTGAACCAGCGGGCGCAGGCTCCCGCCGGGCTATTTCTTCAGGTGTCGGCCGAGCCAGTCGAACACGGTCTTATGCCAGAGCACGCTGTTCTCGGGCTTGAGCACCCAGTGGTTCTCGTCTGGAAAGACGAGCAGGCGGCTCTCGACCCCGCGGCGCTGCAGGGCGGTGAAGGTCGAGATGCCCTGCTCGACCGGCACCCGGAAATCCTGCTCGCCGTGGATCACGAGCATGGGGGTCTTCCAGCGCGAGACGAAGCTCGCGGGGTTGAACTTCTCGTGCTCTGCGGGCTTCTCGTAGTACGGGCCGCCGTGCTCCCACTCCGCGAACCACAGCTCCTCGGTGGAGTAGTACATCGTGCGCTGGTCGAAGATGCCGTCGTGGTTCACGAGGCATTTGAAGCGATCGGGCCAGTTGCCGGCGATCCAGTTGACCATGAACCCGCCGTACGAGGCGCCGAGGGCGCAGGCGCGGTCGCCGTCGAGCCAGGGATACTTCGCGAGCGCCGCGGCGAGGCCCTTCTGCAGATCTTCGAGCGGCTTGCCGCCCCAGTCGCGGCTGATGGAGTCCGTGAAGGCCTGGCCGTAGCCGGGTGAGCCGTGGAAGTCGATGAACACCACGGCGTAGCCCTGTCCGGCGAACGTCTGCGGATTCCAGCGATAGCTCCAGCCGTTCGAGAAGCTCACCTGAGGGCCCCCGTGGATCACGAAGGCGATCGGATAGCGGGCCCCCGCCTTGAAGCCGTACGGCTTCATCACGAAGCCATGCACCGTCTCGCCGTTCCAGCCCTTGAAGTTGAACTGCTCGTAGTCGCTCATCGAGCGCTGAGCGAGCGGGTCGGCGTTGACGGAGGTGAGGCGGCGCGACGGGCCGCCGCCGAGCGGCGCGACGAAGAGGTCTGCGGGGCCCCCGAGGCTCGCCAGCGCATACACGATGAAGTCCTTGGCGGCCGTGTACTCCACCACCGACCCGCTGCCGACGAGCTTCCGCGGCGTACCGCTCACGGCGTCGATGGCAAACAACGCCTCCTGCCCGACTTCGTCCGCGGTGGCGAGCAACTGCTTACCGTCCCCGCTCAGCCCGAGCCGCCCCACCGAGCGATCCCACGCCGCGGTGAGCGGGCGCGATTTGCCGCTCTTGGCCTCGCGCAGCACCACGTGGAATCGATCCGACTCGAAGCCGGGGCGATCCATCGCGAGGTAAGCCAGATCGCCGTTCGCGAGGAATACGGGCTGCGTGTCCCACGCGCGGTTGTCCGCCGTCAGGTTCTTCGCGCGCGCCGAGCCGTCTGCCGGCGCCTGATACAGGTCGAAGTTCGTCGACCACGGCTCCGCGCGGCCAGCGACGCGCGCAGAGAACACGATCGACTTGCCGGTGGGGTCGAACGCGAACTCTTCGTCACCCCCGAAGGGCTTCGAGGGAACATCGGCGTCGAGCCCCTTCGAGACGTCGACGGGCGTCCCCGCCGTGCCGTCGGCTCGCAAGGGCGCCACGAACAGGTGCGAGCGCGTGCCGTCTCGCCAGGTGTCCCAGTGACGGATGAAGAGGCTGTCGTAGACGCGGCCCGTGGCCTTCTGCTTGCCCTTGGCGTCCGCCCGATCTTTCGAGCATTTCAGGTCCGTGCAGTCGGCGAACACGTCCAGGCTGACGGCGATGCGATCGCCGCTGGGCGACACCGCGAACGACCCGACGTCGCGCGGGTAGTCGGTCACCGCGGTGGCCTCGCCGCCCGCCAGGGGTAGCCGCCAAACCTGGGCCGTGCCGGAGCGCGTGGAGATGAAGTAGAGGCTCTTGCCGTCGGGTGACCAGCGGGGGCTGCCGTCATTCGCCGGGTTCTGCGTGAGCCGGCGCGGCGCTGCGCCGGCCGCGCTCAGATCGAGCAACCAGAGATCGCCGCGGCGGCGATTCGCTTCCATGTCGGTCTCGCTCAGCACGAACGCGACGTAGTGGCCATCCGCCGACACTCGCGGGTCAGAGAGGCGCTTCAGGCGCACCAGGTCATCGACGGTGAACGCCTTCGGCGCCGCCAGCGCCATCACCGCGACGGCGCTGACGCAGAGAAAGCTCGCGACGGCGAGCAAGGATCGGAGAGGAAGCATGGGCCCCCAGTCTAGCGACCGGAAGAACGCGGTGGGAAGTGCGCAATGACGCGCCGCCAGCGCAACGTCCATTTTGCTCCGGACCGCGTCACCGGAGGCGTCATCCGGAGCGTCATCCGGATGGAATCGAACGGGAGACGCCGGAGCCGTCGAGCCGCCCAGGCCTGGATCTGAGCTATGGCTTGAAGCTGAGCTCCATCATTCGAGCTTCGATGTCTCCGAACTTCTGCGCGGCTTCCTTCACGATCGCGTCGGGCGATCGCGACACGTGAGACGGGAAGTGTGCGTTCAGGACGGCCCGCACGCCCAGCAGTGGCTCGAGCGGGACGCCAGCCTCTCTCGGATCGGGCGCTTCGTACGGACCCAGCCCCACGCTGAGGAGCTCGAGAAAATCCGGCAGGTTCTTGGAGACGGGCCGCACCGAGCCCTCTCCTTCGCTCCCGAGGTAGACCACGGGTTGCTCGGCGAGCGGTGCGTCGCTCACGAGCCAGAAGGCGACGCCGCTACCCTGGCCGTCTTTGCCGAACACATAGAACTCCGCCTCGTGCCCGGGATTCTGCGTCCAGCCGGTGATGAAGGTCACGTCGCGCTGCGAGTGCATCTGGAAGTCGATGTAGTCGTGATCGCGGGGGATGCGCCTCGGCTTTTGCCGGTACCACGCTTCGAACGCTGCACGCACCTCGTGCAGCACGGGGGGCAGCGGCTCGGCCTCTGGCACGCCCGGACGACGAGGAAACGCGCGCGTGGACTGGGCCGGAGGTGCCGCGAGTTTGTCGGCTTGGTTCTGCAGCTCCGTCTTCTCTTCGTAGCTGAGCGGCTGAAGACGCGGATCGTCATCGGCCAGCTCATCGATGGCCAGTGACATTCGCGGCCCCAGTGGACCGACGACGACCCGCAGCGAGCGATCACCGCGATCGAGCAACCGATAGACCGTGTGCGAGGTTACTCGGCCTTTACTGGTCGAGATGGCGAGCTCCTTGGCTCGCGTCTCGTCCATCTCGACGACGAACGGCTCGGGCAAGTATTGCTGAAAGGCCGGGCGGAGCTCGACGAGTTGCACGTAGTTGGGGAAGCCGCCCGGCACCGGCCGCGGCGGCCAAAACTCCGGCCGTCGCAGCGCCCCCATGTAGAATACCTGATAGCCCTTGGGTTTGTTGGACACCCTGACCGGCGTATGAAAATCTGTCGACGTCGGCGGCGGCGGCCCGAGCCCCTCTTCGGCGTGCAGGGCGATGACGTCCGGGTCGTCGTAGCGCTTGCCGCAGATGGAAAGCAGACGCTCGAAAAGGCTGGGCTTCGACATCGCGCCGCAATGTACACCGCCCGGCGCTGCGAGTCATGCCGACGCTCGCGCTCGACGCCGAGCCCGATCCGAGCCAGGCTCGAGTCCTCTTGGCTTCCGACCTACCCGTCACGTCCGTTCGCGCCGACTTCGAGCAGGCGCTCGCGCGCGGTCCCGTGGTGCTCACCTCACCCACCGGGTCGGGCAAGAGCACGGAGGTGCCGCGGTGGTGTCCGGGTCGGGTGCTGGTGGTCGAGCCGCGGCGCCTGGCCTGCGTCAGCCTGGCGGCGCGCGTCGCGGAGCTGGAGGGCTCGCGCCTGGGTGACGGGGTGGGCTACGTCGTGCGCGACGAGCACGTCGCCGGCGAGGCTACGCGCATCGTGTTTGCCACCCCGGGCATGGCGCTCAGAAACCGCGCCCTGCTCGGCAGCGCCGACACGGTGATCCTCGACGAGTTTCACGAGCGCAACCTGGAGATCGATCTGCTGTTCGGTCTGCTCGTGTCAGAGCGGCGCTCGGCGCTGGTGGTCATGTCGGCGACGCTCGATGGCGAGCGCGTCAGCCGCCACCTCGGCGGCGCCCATCTGAGCGCGCCCGGGCGCCTCTTCCCGGTCGACATCCGCTATCTGCCGGGCGGGCGCGTCTTGCCCGATGTGCTCGATCTGCCGGCGCGCGTCCAGCAGGCCCTCGTCGAGTCGCGCGATGCGCCGGGTGACGTGCTGGTGTTCCTGCCGGGCAAGGCCGAGATCGCGGCGGCTGCAAACGCACTGCGCGGTCCGTTCACGCTCGTTCCGTTGCACGGTGGCCTCACGCTGGAGGAGCAGCGGCGGGCCTTCGAGCGCACGCCACAGCGCAAGGTCATCCTCGCGACCAACGTGGCCGAGACCTCGCTGACCATCCCGGGCGTCGGCGTCGTCATCGACGCCGGCCTCGTGCGGCAGACGCTGTACCAGCACGGCCGCGGCTCGCTCGCGCTCGTTCCCATCGCGGAAGACAGCGCCGCGCAGCGGGCGGGGCGCGCCGGGCGAACCGGCCCCGGCGTGTGCTACCGACTGTGGAATGCGGGGGCCAAGCTCGCCGCCTCCACCCTGCCGGAGATCCAGCGGGAATCGCTGGTCTCGCTGGTGCTGACGGCCGCCGCCTGGGGCAAGCGCGTCGAGGACTTGCCGTTGCTCGACCCGCCCAAGCCCTACGCGCTACAAGCAGCACGCGCCGAGCTCGACGCCTGGGGCGCCCTCGCGGGTGAGGCCGCGCTGACCGCGTGCGGGCAGGACCTGTTCGCGCTGCCCGTCGCGCCGGGCCACGCCCGCCTGCTCATCGAGGCGAGGCGCGAGGGCTGCCTCGACGACATGATCGATCTCGTGGCGGTGCTCTCCGTCGGCAGGCCCCTGTTCGGGTCGTCGCCCCAGGCAGGCGCCGAGCTCGGCCTGCACGACGATCTGCGGCTCGCGGGCTGCGACGCGAGCGCCGCGATCCGGGCGCTGCGCGCCGAGCGCCCTTCGGAGCACGGCGCGGTCGCCTTCGTGGTCCAGGAGGCTCGCGCCGCTCGAACCCGGCTGCGCCGCGCCGAGGGCCTGCCCGATACACCGCCGCGGGCGCTGTCGGGCGCGAGCGTGGGGCGCGACGCCCTGGTGCGGGCCGTGCTGGCCGCCGACCCCCGCCTCGCGCACGTGGCCCGCGTGCGGGGACGCACCACGTTCTTCAGCAACGGCGGCACCGAGCTCGAGCTCGCGCGCGAGAGCGCCGTGAACGTCGTGCGCGAGCTGGAGGCCATCCTCGCGCTCGACACCCGCGCGTTCGGGGCGGGTCGCGACTCGCGCCTGCTCGTCACCTGCGCGATGACGGTCTCCTGTGCCGAGCTGGCCCGCGCAGGCCTGGGCAGCGAACGCTTCAGCGCGGTCCGCGTGAAAGACAAGCGCATCGACGCGACGCTGGAGCGCGTCTACGCGGGCCGAGTGCTCGCGACGCGCGAGGCGACGCCCGAGGGCGAGCTCGCGCGGGCGGCGCTGGTCGAGCTGCTCGTCCGCGGCAGCGTGTTTCGCGATGCCATCACCGCCAGCCGCCAGCGCCTGACCTACGCGGCCATCGCCCGCTGGCTCGCCGAGCGCGGCCAGCCTGGAGGCGCCAGCAACACCGAGCCAGCCCCGAGCCTGGAGCAGTGGCTCGGCGCGCGCGTGGTCGAACTCGGCGTCGAGAGCGGAGACGACCTCGCCCTGCTCTCCGCCAGCGACTTCCTCGCGCCAGAGTTACCCTACGAATCGCGCGGCAGCATCGAGAGTGACTATCCGCTGACGGTCAGCGTCGGCGACGCGACCTACCGCGCCGACTACGATCTGTCTCAGAACCAGGTCACGCTGCACCCGCTGAAGAGCTCACGCAACGAGGCGCCGACGCTCGCCTTCCTGCCCCGGTTTCCCGGGCTGCGCATCGTCGTCGAAGGCCCGCGCGGCCTCACCGTGGTCCGCGCTCGAGGTCAGTGAGTCGAGGCAGTGAGTGGAAGCAGTGAGTGGAGGCACGGCGGATGGCGATGCATGACGGGGAGATTCACATCGACGTCGCTCTCGTCCAGCAGCTGCTGGCGGAGCAATTCCCCGATCGCGAACGGTCATCCATCCGCGCGGTGCAGTCGACGGGCACGGTGAACGCCATCTATCGCGTCGGCGATGACGCCTGCGCGCGCTTGCCTCGCCTTGCGGCGTGGGAGGGTGGCCTGCAGCGCGAGGCGCGATGGTTGCCGTGGCTGGCAGAGCGCCTCTCGCTCCCCATCGCAGAGCCGATGGGCCAGGGGCGCCCCACTGCTGCCTACCCCGTCGCCTGGGCGCTTTACCGCTGGATGGACGGAGAGCCATACACCGACGAGGGCATCGACGACGAGGAGCACGCCGCGCGCGATCTGGCCAGATTCGTGCTCGAGCTACGCCGGCTCGATACGTCGGGAGCACCCTCCGCGGGGCGGAGGCCGCTGCGGCAGCTGGACAGCGGCACGCGCGCAGCGATCGAGGCTGGCCGCGGGTTCATCGACTCTGCCGCCGCCCTTGCCGCGTGGGACGATGCCGTCGAGTCTGCCGGCTGGGAGGGGACCCCCGTTTGGATCCATGCGGACCTGCTCAGACCCAACATTCTGACCTCCTCGGGCCGCATCAGCGCCATCATCGACTTTGGATCGGCGGGAGTCGGAGACCCCGCTGCCGATGTGATCGCGGCCTGGAGCGTCTTCGGCCCCGCGGGGCGGGCCCAGTATCGGTCCGCCCTGAACGTCGACGACGAGACGTGGCGTCGCGCGAGGGGCTTCGCGCTCCACCAGGCGGCGATCGCCATTCCCTACTACGTCGAGACGAACCCTGGCTTTGCTTCGCTGGCGCAGCGCACCGTGCAACAGGTGCTGCTCGACCTTTGCCGCTGAATAGAAGGCCGCTGGATAGAAGCGCCGCGCCTGCACTTCGAGCAGCAGGCGCGGCGTAGTCTGTCGACGACCTCTCCCGCTCTACTGGGGGATGAGTCCGTTGCGCTCGATCGTCACGCGGTCATCCGTGCACAGCGCGCAGTCCTGGCCGAAGAAGAAACGGCTGTTGTCCACGTCGTCCATCAGGTGCATCCGGAACCAGGCGGTGAGCGCGAAGAACGTGGGCCCCTGGCTGCCGCCCTGGCCGAGCCAGCTGCCATGGTCTGCCGCCAGATTGTTCAGGAAGATCGCCGGCTGATCCGTGACGGTGCGGAAGGTGTCGGCGATCCCGTCACAGGGGACGACCGTGTCCTGCTGGCCGCAGATGAGCAGCGCCGGGGTGTGGAGGCCGTCGAGCGCCCGGACCCCCGAAACGGTCGCGATCGCGCTGAGGCGCGGATCGGCAGCGGCGATAGATGTCGCCGCCCCGCCCATCGAGTGCCCGAGCGCGCCAATGCGAGCGGTGTCGAGACGGTGGAAGTACGGGCTCGCCGGGTCTTCCGCCTGCTCGAGCAACCAGTCCAGACCGGTGATGGTCGGCAGCGGCTGGCCGCTCGCGGTCGTGGTGCTGAGCGAGGCGATCACCACGAAGCCGTGCGAGGCGAGCTGATTCATGAGCCCCGGGTAGGTGCCGCACCAGGTGTTGGTGGCCGGGTCGACGAAGCACGCGGGCGGGTTCTGTTCGGGGTTATCCCTGAAACCATTCGCCCAGACCAGGATGGGGTGGCAAAACCCGCTGTCCGCGAGGTTGCTCGGGCGATACACGTTGAACCGCTGCTGCTGGTCGCCGTAGACGGGATCGGGCAGGGCGCCCGCGAGTGGGCCGACGAACTTGTCGGCGGTGACCGCGAACGGGCCCGGGCTCGTGGGATCGGCCGTCGTAAACGCCTGGCCGACGCAGCTGCTGGGGGAGACGTCCTCCGGCGCTGGGGGCACCGCGGCCTCACCCTCGCCGCCTGCGGGGACTCCGGTGCCCTCGGCAGGCGGCGCCAGGTCGACCGCGGGCTGCCCCTCGGAAGGAGAGGCTGCGGGAATGCCGTTCTCCGGCGTCGCCTCGGGGGCCTCGGTCGGCACCTCGGCTGCGGGCGTCTCGGCGGGTGCGCCCGAACCGGGAGCTGCAGGCGAGGCAGAAGGCGCGGCCGCGACAGGTGAACTGTCGTCGCCCGAGCAACCGCCGAGGACGAGCGGCAACGCCGCTCCGATCAGGTGGTAGACCGTGAGCGAGCGAGCGAGGGCGAAGGGAGCAATGGTCGGGCTCCGTCGAGTCTTCATGGTAGAGAACCTTTCGCTGCGGGCCGAGTAATGCCCAATAGAGGCGCCTCGAACGTTCACTTCGTAGCGAACGCTCGCATGGAGAGCCCCCAGTCAGGACGCCGCCCGCGACCGGCGTCCCGCGTCGACGCCCCGTGCAGACGCGCGCGGGACCTGGAAACGATTCCAGCATGCTACCGACACTTTCCCGGCGTAGCAACGCGTTCCGAGCGCCGCGGCAGCGCCCAGCGTTCTCCATCGTTGCGCTGCGTGACACGCACCGAGCGCCATTTCGTGCGGAAGACCCAATCGCGAAGAATGGGCTGTCCAAAGTGGTATCGCGCACGAGCCGCCGCTGCGGCGTACTCTGCGACGCCGCCGGCGGTGTGGTGACGCGCGGATCCGATCAGCAGCCGATCGAGAGCTTCAACGAGAGCGCGACCCCGCGCGCGGCGATCTCGAGCTCATCACGCGACGGGAAGGTCGGTGCGATGCGAATGTGCTGGTCGCGGGGATCCTTGCCGTAGGGGAAGGAAGCGCCGGCGGGGGTCAGCGTGATCCCGATGCGCTTGGCGAGGTCGACCGTCTTTCTGGCGCAACCCGCGGGGGTGACCAGGTCGATGAAGTAGCCGCCTTCGGGATGAGTCCAGCTCACGCCGTCGACCCCGTCGAGCAGCGTCGAGAACTGTTGCTCCACGAGGTCGAATTTTGGCTTCAGGAGCGCACGGGGCCTGTCCATCAAGGCTTCCACGTGCGCCCGGTCTTTCAAGAAGCGGACGTGCCGCAGCTGGTTGAGCTTGTCGGGGCCGATGCTGCGCGCCGTGACATGCTTTTGCCACCAGGCCACGTTGGCGGCCGAGGAGGCGAGCGCCGCGAGGCCCGCGCCGGCGAACGTCACCTTCGAGGTCGACGCGAACACGATCGCTCGGTCGGGGTGCCCGGCGCCAGCGCAGGCGGCGAGCACGTCAGCGACCGGGTTCCTCCGATCGGTCAAATGGTGCAACCGGTAGGCGTCGTCCCAGAACAACCTAAAATCGGGCGCCGCCGCCTTCAGCGCTGCCAGCCCGCGGACGACCTCGGCCCCGTACACCGTGCCGGTGGGGTTCGAGTACCTCGGCACGCACCACATGCCTTTGATCGACGCATCGGCGGTGGCCAAGCGCTCGACGGCTGCCAGATCGGGCCCGGTGGGGGTGAGCGGCACGTCGAGCATGCTGGCACCGGTCGATCCGATGAGCGCGTTCTCGAGCGTTCCTGGCGGGGCGATTGAGCGCGATGTCTGGCCTCGCCTGCGCGTACGGGTCTCCCCGTCGCCGGTGCGCTCTGGCACGCCGCGGCTGCGTGGTTCTAGACGTCGACGTTCGGCAGGCGGACCACGTCGAGCCCCAGGCCCTTCTCGAGCTCCTTCAGAGTCCGCGCGCTCTCGACGCGCTCCCACGTGGTGAGGCCCAGATACTCGACGGCAGCGTCGAGGTCGTCAGGACCGAGCACCTTCAGGCTGGGATTGAACCAGCTGACCGCAGTGCCCGCGCCGCGCATCAGCAAGCTGCTGGTGATGATGGCCACCGGAACTCGCGCGCCGTTCAAGGCGTCGATCATCATCTTGCGCTGCTTGCCGTTGGGACCGCCGCCGGCGGAGACCACGAGTATCCGCTGGTCTTCCAGAGGTAGGTAGGCGTCGACCTGCGCCATGTAGGCGTCCCAGTCTTCATCACTGGGCACCGCCTCGGTGTGCACCGTCACCACCAGACGCGCCATGCGTCGCCAGTTCATCGTCGCCCTGAACATCTCGACCGCTCGAATTCAGCCTGAAGTCGCAGCGAGCGGCAGTCAAGCGCGCCCGCCGGTGTACATGTAGCACCGGCGACACGAATCGATGCGAGTACGTCTCCGACCGCTCGCGTCGCCGGCTCGAGCAGTCGAGCCCCACCCCTCAGGCGAGGTTCGCGAGCGGGCCCGTGCAGTACTCCGGATCACCAAACGTCTCGCGAGGGTCGCCGAACAGATTCAGGATCGAGACGAGCAGGTCGTTGTGCGACTCGCGATCATAGCGGACCCACCGCCCCGTGCGCAGCCCGCCGCCGTTGCCCGCGAGCAGGAAGGGCATCCCCACCTTGCTATGCGTGGGCGGATCGGCCAGCTCCGAGCCGAAGAACACCACGCTCTCGTCGAGCAGGGTGTGCCCGCCCATGTCGACGCTCGCCATCTCCTGGATGAGGTGCAGATGCATGCTCGAATACCACGTGCTGATGGCCTCGCATTCCGCCGGCCGGAACCCGCCGTCGTGCTGGTAGAAGTGGTGGTGCTCCGGCAAGTTCAGCCACGGGAAGGTGTGTTTTGCCTCCGTGTCGGACCATTGCAGCGAGCCGACGGCAGTGATGTCGCAGGCGAGCGCCATAACCATCATGTCCATCAGGTAGGTGCCGACCTTCGGGATCGCGTTGTCGGTCGAGGTGTCTTGGACGGACCCGCTGTCAGACGAGTTGAGCCCCGTTCGCGGGTTGTAGTCTGACGTGTCGACCGGGGAAGGCGTGCTGCACGCGGAGGGCACCGGGGCGTCGAGCGCGAGGCGCTGCTCGATCTCGCGCAGCTTGGTCAAGTGCTGGTCGAGCTTCTGCCGGTCGCCCGCGCCCAGACGCAGAGAGAGGGCGGCGTAGCGCCTATCGACGTAGTCGAGGATCGACCGCTTGCGCGCCAGGAGCGCGGCGGCGTCGATCTCGTCCGAGAGGGTTCCGAATAGATCGCCCAGGATCTGCGCCGGGTCGAGCCGCGGAGGGATCGGGCTGAACTCCGCGTTGTCTTCGAAGTTCAGCGCGTTGATGGGCGAGATCAGGCCGTGCGATTTGCCCGTCGCCCAGCGAACGGCCATCTCGACGCTCTTCCTCGATCGCGGCGTGGCCGCCTGCAGTCGGGTGGCGATCACCTGATCGACGGACGGCCCCTGCCCGTAGGAGCGCCCCCCGGGAATGCCGCCGTTGGCTGGCGGCATGTTCTGCTTCGTGCCCGTGAGCAGCGCGATCAGGCCGGCCTGATGCTGCTCGCCCACCGCGCTCGCCATCTGCAGCCCATCCACCACGAGCAGCCGGCTCTTTACCGGCTCGAGCGGCGCCAGGATGGGGCTCAGAACGGGCGCCGTCTCCGTCCCGGTGGGCGACCAGCGGTTGTTGGGACGAATCACGCTCCCTCCCGGCGTGTAGACGCTGACGAAACGTCGTGCCGGCGTCACCGCCGTCTGCGCCCTCGCTTCGCGCTCGGGTCGCATGATCTCCAACCAGGGCAGCGCGATCGCGATGGTGCCCGCGCCCCGCAAGACAGATCTTCGGCTCAATCGATAGTTCGGCATCGGATGTGTCTCCTCAGAGGCTTCCCGGGTAGTATAGAAATGCGTCCGTCTGCGTGAGAGCGAGCAGCAGCTCCTTCACGTCGTAGCCCGACCGCTCGAACGCCGTATCCACCGCTTCTCGCGTGCAGGCGTCATCGCGCCCCATCGTGCGGCCCTGCGCGAACTCGAGCCAGTGCAACGCGAAGCACGACTGGCTGGCGTCTGACTCGGCCAGCCAGCGCGCGAGGTCGACCGCGTTCGCGATGGGCTCCTCCGTCCCGGGCATCGTACCGCTCGCGTCGATGGTGACGCCGTTCTCTTCCGTGCGGTACTGGCCGATGGGGTCGAAGTTCTCGAGCGCGAAGCCGACGGGATCGAGGTACTGATGACACGCGCGGCACACGGTCTGCGAGCTGTGCTTCGAGAACCGCTCCCGCGCGGTGGCCCCCGTCGTGTCATCGGGCACTTGCACCATCGCGAGCACCTCGGGGTCCGTCGGCAGCGAGAGCTTGCTGCAGAGGAGCCGGTTGAGCACGAACGACCCGCGCAGAACCGGGTTACTGCGGTTCGTCGTGACGGTGCCCGTCATCACCGCCGCCTGCGTGAGCAAGCCCAGGCGCTGTGAGGTGTCGAGCGGTGCCTGCACGAACTCGCTGCCCGCCACCCCCGCCATACCGTAGAAGTCGGCGAGCAGGCCGTTGACGAACGTGTAGGGCGCCGTGAGGATCGAGGGCCAGGTGCCGCCACCCTCGAAGATCTCATACTCGAGGAAGCGCTGCGTCTCTTCGCGCATGGCGGCGCCGAGCTCGCTCGAGAACGCCGGAAACAGCGCCGGATCGCGCTGCAGGTCGGTGAGGCCGCTGATCGGGAGCAGGTTGTCGAAGAAGAAGCGGATCACGGGGCGCGAGCGCGGATCGTCGAGCATGCGGGCCGCCTGGGTGAGCACGCCGTCAGCGCTGAGCAGCTCGCCCGTCCTCGCCGCGTCGCGCAGGGCGTCGTCGGGCAGGGTGCCCCAGAAGAAATAGGAGAGGCGCGTCGCCATCTCGTCTCCGCTCGGCCGCTTCAGCTCGGGGCGGGCCGGGTCGGGCACGCCGAGCTCGACGCGATACAGGAAATCTGGCGCCTGGAGTAGCGCTTCAATCACGCCCGAGATGGCCGTGGCGAAGCTCGCCTCGGTGGCACGCAAGGCCTGTTCGAGCGCGACCAGCTCATCGAGCTCGCTCGGCGCGAGCGACCGCCGGAGGGCTCTGGGGGCCAGGCTCTCGATGATGGTGCGCGCGCAGGCGCTCTCGGTCTCCGCCGTCAGCGTGCTGGCGCACGCCCCGAGCCGCGCCAGGGCCGCGGGAGTTGCCGTCGCCCGGGCGGCGACGCCTTCGGCGACGGAGCCATATTGCTCGGCGAGCAAGCCAGAGACCGAGAGGATGTCGGCGTCGTTCCCGAAGCCATTGCCGAGCTCTTCGGGTGGCAACCCGTTGGCGGGCTGCGTCGTGTCGCCGAAGAGGTCGCGCACGGTGTTGTTGTATTCGAAGCGGGTCAAGCGCCGGATCGGCGCGCGCCCAGGCTCGATCGCGCCGTCGCCGCACCTCTCCGCAGCGGGGCGCATCGGAGGCTCGGGTTCAGACGCGGTGGGCTCGGGCGGCGTCGCCATCGGAGCTGCCTCTGGAGGCGCTCCCACAAACTCCGGCACGTGCTCGGTGGCGGATTCTCTGCTCGGGTCGCCCGCCTCGCTGCTACAGGCGGCGAGCAGGATCAGGCTGATACTCATTGCTCGCGAAGTACTGGCGTCGGTCGCCCCGAGAGCTCTCGAGCGACGCTTTCGCGATCGATCGAAGACGGCTTCATGCATATCGCTCCTCCGATGGTTGCAGCGCAGCACGGGCCAGGTGAGGGGTCCGTGGGCGCATGGTGCGTCAGCAAGTCGCCTTCGCATGGGCGCGGCGTGAACCCGGCGTGGTGAGGGCCGGGCGCGCCCATGGCAGAGGTTGCTCGATGAGCATCGCCTGCACAAGAACAATATCGCGCACGCGAGTCGTCTACCGGAATGCACTCATCGACAACGACGCGTGCTCTCTCTCGCGAGAGTCACAACGCACCGCTGCACGACGCAAAGGCGTAAAGCACAGATCGGTATCGCTCGATGACATCGCGCGCTTCGTGCGCATGAAGCGCGCATCGACGCATGCAGCGCGATGCTGATGCCGATGATGGAAGAGCGCCTTTCTCGATTGCGACACGCGCCGCGTCGCTGACGCGACGGCTACCGAGAGGGACGACTCGAGCTCACGCGACGCGAACATCACGTCGGCGTGTTCGGTGAGCGCGCGCCCTCGCCGAGCGAGTGGCACTCAGCCCGCGCTCCGGGCGACTCGCGCGACCCCGACCAACGCAGGCCAATAGCCAGTACCGGAACACGACAGCAAACGTTCCATTTGCGTCACACGCGACGGACACGCATTGCTGCCTCGAATCGTCATCCGCCGCGGCGAGTTCACGTTTGCTGCAGCCAGCGTGCTGCGGCGTGAGATGCGAGGCCAATTGCGCCAGTGCGCGTTGCCGATGTTGCGCCCGCAAACGTCGCTACGCGGCGCTCGCGATTTCGAGGCGGGTAGACCTGGGATACACTGCTCGCTCTCCCGGAAGGAATCCTCGATGGCTCAGCATCTCTCCACGGCGCAGCATCTCTCCACGGCCCAATTGCTCGTCTGGATCGGCGCATCGCTCGCCACGGCGTGCGGCAACAGCGACACCGATGGGATGGCGACGTCGGATCCCGCAGGCATGAACACGCCGGGCGGCGCGCCCAGCGAAGCGGCACGGGCACCGACGTCGAGCGACCCCGAGCCGGGCGCGAGCAACACGGCGCCGGGCGGGGTGAGCGAGAACCAGCCGACGAACGTCGAGCTGACGCCGCCGTCCACGCCATCCCCCACGCCATCGCCCGGAGCGGCTGCGGATGAGCCCGCCGGGGCGGGTTTACCGGTGCCGAGCTCGGGCTGTGGCTCGACCGCTGCCGTGGCGAGCGGGCGCTTCACGATCGACGCCGCGAACGCGACGCGCGACTACATCCTCGAGCTCCCCGACGACTACGACGCGACTCGCCCGTATCGCCTGATCTTCGGCTGGCATCCGCGCGGAGGCACGGCAGAGCAAGTCGCCAATGGCTTTGGCGGCGGGTTCTACGGCCTCGAGCGGCTGGCGGAGGGCAGCGCGATCTTCGTCTCTCCCGAGGGGATCGACGAAGGCTGGGCCAACACGGGCGGGCGCGACATCGCGTTCCTCGACGCGATGCTCGAGCGCCTCCAGGGTGAGCTGTGCATCGACCAGAGCCGCGTCTTCTCGACCGGCTTCAGCTACGGGGGCATGATGTCGCTCGCGGTCGGCTGCGCTCGAGGCGATGTCTTTCGTGCCATCGCTCCGATGTCGGGCGCGCTGTACAGCGGCTGCGAAGACGGTACGGCTCCCATCGCCATGCTGGGCTTCCACGGGGTCGACGACACGGTGGTGCCGCTCGAGAACGGCGTGACCGGGCGCGACGTCTTCGTCGAACGAAACGGCTGCGAGCCTGCAGCAGCAGCCGTCGAGGCCGACGGTTGCCTCAGCTTCAGCGGCTGCGCCGAAGGTGCGCCGGTCACGTGGTGCGAGTTCGACGGTGGCCATACCCCCGCGCCGGGCGCGGCAGAGCCCATCTGGGCCTTCTTCTCCCGGTTCTGATGCCGTGAACCCTGCGCGCAGGGGAGACGCCGCCGGCTGATGCCCGAGCGGGCCACCGCTCGACACGCACCGGCGCGCCCTCGAACGTTCAGAAGCCTCCCGGCGTCACGAAGTCGCTACAGGCGCTGTCGATCAAGCCGACGGCGGTCTGAAAGAACGGCGTGTAGTCTGGAGCACACACGCTGCCGAGCACCCCGTCCACGCTGTCCACGAACTCCTGCAGCCGAGCCGAACCGTCGGCGTCTCGCGCCCCGCAAGGCCCGCCGAGCAGCCCGCCGTCGACGTTGTTGTCACCCACCAGCCCGAGCAGCACCAGCGCGTCGGTGTTGCGATACTTCGCGTCGAGCAAAGTCTGCCTCCAGTCTGCCGGGTCACCGTCGGAGCGCCGGTCTTCTTCGTCGGTGATGAACGTGACCACCAGGAGCGCGTCGTCTCGAAGAAAGCCCGCGTTGCAGCGCCCGGGCGCGTTGAGCGTGGCGCTCGTCGCCGCCAGCACGGCATCCATCGGCCTCTCGATGGCGGGGCCGTCCGTTCCCACCTGCGCCAGACACGAGAAGGTGGCCTCGAGCTCGGGTTGCTGATCGACCATGAACGGGAAGCCGCCCCGGATGCCGCAGTCGACCCCTTCCCCGCTCCGCCGCCGACCAGCTCCCTGGATCTCTTCGCACTCTTCGGCGTCGAGCGCCGGTTCGTCCTCGTCTTCTCGGTCGCCGCCCGTAGCGACCACCATGATGTGAAAGTCTGTGACCTCCAGCACCTGCCGCATGACTCCGACAAAGCCGGGGAAGCTCGTGGCCAGGTTCGACTGTTCGTCTTCCATCGAGTCCGAGTTGTCGATGACGAACAGGAAGTCGATCTTCCGGCAGCCCCTGTCGAACGCGGTCGGCAGAGGCGGCAGCTCGAAGACGCGCGACGGCGGCTCCCCGGGCGCCGTCGAAGCAGTCGGGGGTGCCATTCCGGCTGTTTCACCCTCCACCTCCGAGATCGGTACAGACGCGGTGTCGGGGCCTTCGCTTCCATCGATCGCCGGACGGGGGGTGGGCTCGGCGCTGCTTGCCGAGGTCGCCCGAAGCTCGAACTCCCGGTTTCCACAGCCGAAGAGGGCCAAGATACTCACGAGCGCGTGCGCTCTCATCGGGGTCTGCCTCATCGTTAGAATCCTCCAGCGGTGCTCGACGCGACCGATCTGGTTTTGACCCCCCCGATCCAGTAGTCTGAGGGACGACGTATCGCCCGGCAAGCGAGACCTCAGAACAGGTCTGCTCTCACGGCGCCGCCGAGCATCCACCAGACCAGCCGCGTCTCGAGCAGCACCTGTTCGTCGGCCTCGTAGCGTTCGCCCAGGATCGACACACCGACCGTCGGTTGCAGGATGATGCCGATGGACCCGAGCGAGAGCTCGGCTTCTGGCCTGATCTGCGCGGCCACCCCCCACTCGGCGCGCTCGGCGGCGCTGCGATCGGAAAGCAAGGTTCCCCATACCGAACCCCGGTGGAACGTCGCGCCGATGTGGAACGCCACGCGCAGCGGCTCGACGACGCGGTGAGCGACGCCGAGTGAAGCCCCCCCGCCGAGCTCTGAATGCACGCCCTGAAAGTTCGAGTTTGCGACATCCTGCGCGGCGCCGAGCTCGACCCGCGCGGCCAGTAGCGCGCGCGTGGCGCCGGCGCTCGGCCACGGCGACGCGCGAACCTCCACGCCAAAGCGCGGCTCGACCCCGGTCGGTTCAAACGCGCCGCTGCGCGCGGCGGCATGGATCGCGACCTGCCAGCGCGCTGGCTCGCGGCTCGGCGCGACACCCTCGCTGGTCTCGATGGCAGGTCGAGCAGCGCCGCCACGAACGACAGGCGCCGCCGGCGCGATCGGGACTTCGACGCCCGGGTCTGCCGCCTCCGGACGCTCAACGAGCGCGAGCTCACGCGCACGCTCGCCCGACGACCGCAGCCAGGTCTTCACCGACAAGGCCAGCGCGGCCGCCAGCGCTCGATCGAGCGGCGTGTCCGGGATCGGGCGGGCCGTGATCGTGGCCTCGGAAGCCTCGTAGATCCACAGCGCCCTGCCGTCGGCATGGCGCGACACCCAGACCAGCGCCTTGGCGCCGAGCTCTCGTGCCAGCACACCGGCGTGCAACGCCGCACCGGGCAACGTCGGCGTCGGCGGGTCACGAACGACGCTCGCGATGCGCATTCCCCAGGGCGACAGCGCCGCTCGCAGCGCGCGCTCGAGCAGCTCCGGTGGGTCGAGCAGCACCACGTCGTGCGAGGCCACCTGCGGCGGCGCGCTACCGGACGCCCCCCCCTGCTGGACCCCAGCCTGATGGACCCCAGCCTGATGGACCCCAGCCTGATGGACCCCAGCCGGGTCGCCGAGACGCGACGCACCCGCAGCTGGCTCGGCGAACGCCCGCGTGCCGCTCATCGAAAGCGACGAGCATGCCGCGAACGCCAGACATCGGAAACCGGCTCGCGGCATCGCCTCAGAAGTGAGTATAGCGTGACTCTACCGGATTATCACCCGTCACGAGAGGACTAGGCCTGCAACGCGCGCGGCGTCAGCGCAGCAGCGTGCTCTCGCAAGCGAACAGCACCGACACCGACGCGGCTTCATCGGCGCCGATCCGGTCGCACGCCTCCGGGCACAGGTGCACGCCGGCGCCGTCGACGAGGAAGCCGTCTGCCCGGCATTGCTCCGCCCCCAGAGCACGACCGAGAACCAGCGGCTCCGCGCCCCCGCCGGGCTGATAGGACACCGCCACCTTGTCGAGGTCGAGCTCTCGACCCGAGGGCGGCGCCGGGAGCTCGAAGTCGCAGACGTTGCGGCTGCCGAGCAGCACGTCTGTCGCGATGCTGCGGAACACGCTGTCGTAGCCGCCGAACTCGCAGATCGGGAAACGCAGCCCGCCCGTGATGCGCGAGAGCTCTTGATAGGTCGAGCCCGCGTTGAACACGTCACCGGTGCACTCGCGCGTCTCGATCGGGTCGGCGGGCGCGTAAGGCTCCGTCGCCGTCGCTCGCTCGGCGAGGCCGACGATGCTGTGCCACACAAAGCCGAGCTGGCTCGGATCGACGCCGAACTGCTCCGGCGCGAGCGCGGTGAGGGCCGACGCGAACTCGATGGCAGGCACGTTCGAGTCGTCGTCGGTGATCTCGAGGAACGTCTTCTTGGCTTCGGGGCGAAGCCACTCGGACCAGCCGAGCGGAGCCAACCCGAAGTCGTCCTCGCTCTCGCCGTTGAACGTCTCGAGCAATACCTCGAGGGAGTTGCGGCTGTTGATCTCGGTGGCGTAATGAAAAAAGCGCTCGGTTGGGCCGGGCGCGTCGCTCGGGCAAGCCGCCAGGCTGCTGAGCGGGCTCGCGATGCACACGGCCGTGTCTTGGCCGTCACTCTCACGGTGCTCGGTCACGAGGATGACTCTGTAGTCGATGCCGCTCTGCTCGAGGATGGCGGCAAAGTTGACGTTGAGGTTCTCCTCCACGGCTCTCGCTTCGTCGTCCATGCTGCCAGAGTTGTCGATCGTGATGACGATATCGACGGGCTGGCGCAGCAGCTCGACCTCGGCGCTCACGGTCACGCACGAGCCCGACCCAGCGCCGGGCTCGGGCGCCGTTTCAGGCAGCAACTCCGCCGGAGGTAGAGTCGGCGTGCCGCCGATGTCGGGTGGCTCGCTCGGCGCCACAGGCGTGACAGCAGGAGGCGAATCGTCCTCGAACTCGGGCGAGCCCGACGCTCCGCCAGCGCCGCAGCCTGCGGCAAGAGTCGAGCCGAGCGCGAGGCACGCAAAATTGTACTGAGTACGGCCGGTGGACTTCATCGCCATTCCAGTGGCCCCGGGGCGTGTCGCGGTCGCAATGAATCGTCGCGAGTGCATTTTCATTTTCCGTGACACCTCCCGACGGGCCCTGGCCACTGACGGACTGAGGGGGTTTGCTCGAAAGGAGGGACCTATGCAGGAGTTGACGGCAGCGATGCGCGGCGGCTGGCACGATTGGTGGCGACGTCGAGCGCCCGTTCTCCACCGCTCCGGCGTGTGGCCCACGCAGGCCAGCGCTGGCATCGGGCGGGTACAGAAATGGTGGCCCACGGGGCAACGCACCGCGACGCATTACTCGCGACTGCTCGAGCTCGGGGGCGGCCGGCAATCGAGCGTGTGGGCGGCCATCGCCAACGACGCCAATGGTATCTTCCAGATCGTCGCACTCAAGGGGGTCGCCAGCGAGCGGGCCGGCGACGCCGCCGCGAGCCAGCGCTTGCTCGACGAGGCGCGCCTGATGGCGCGAATGAATCACCCGAACGTCGTCGCGATGCACGGGCTGCTGCGGGAAGCGTCGCGGCCGGTCATCGTGATGGAGTACCTGGCGGGACAATCCCTCGCCGCGCTGCTGGCCAGCGCCAACGACTTGCGCGAGTTCTCGCTCGAGCTCCGCATCGCGATCGTCGTCCGCTTGCTGCGCGGCCTCGATTACGTGCACCGCCTGCGCGACTTTGACGGGCGGCTCCTTCGCATCGTGCACGGCGGCGTGTCGCCAGAGAACGTCATCGTCACTTACGAGGGCGAGGTCAAGCTGATCGATTTCGGCGGAGCTCGCTTCCGAGCCGCGGGCATCGACGACCCGCTCGCTCGCCGCCGCCTGCCCTATGCTCCGCCCGAACAGTTCAGCGGCGCCCCGGATCTGCGCGGAGACATCTTCTCGGCGGGAGTCATCCTGTGGGAGCTCATCGCCAATCGTCCGCTCTGGGGGCGCATCCCCACGCCGGCGCTGGTGCGTCGCTTGCTCGCGGGCGACATCCCTCGCTTGCGGGACGTGGTGCCCGCGGTAGACGGCGAGCTCGACCGCATCTGCGCGCGCGCCCTGGCGCCACATCCCGACGGGCGCTTCAACGGCGCCGCAGATCTGCGCGGCGAGCTCGAGCACTATCTCGCGGTCCGCCAGGGCTTCGTGACAGACGCCGCCATCGGCGCGCTCGTTGGCAGCGCCTGTCGCGAGCTGCGACGCACCGCAGAGCGGACGATCGACGCGAGGATCGGCGAGCTCGGGCTGTCGATGCCGGCGACCACGCGCCCGCTCGCTGTCGCGCCAGGAGCTGTCGCGCCAGGGGCTGTCGCGCCCGGCTTTACCGCGCACGGCCCCGTCTCTCCCGGCATCGCCGCGCTCGAGCGTCGCCAGCGGACGCTCGCCGCGTCGATCGTCGCTGCAGCCATCCTGATCGCCCTCTTGCTCAGCGCGGTGCTCCGGCGCGAGTCACCCCGCGCGACAGGCCCGATCGGTGCGGCGCCCGCGGCGCACTTCGACGCGCGTGCCGCCTGCGCCGTCGCTGGCGAGCCCGAGCGCAGCGCCGTCGGGGATGCGAAGCGTCTGGTCGGGCTCGACGTGCGCGTACGCCCTGCCCACGCGATCCTCTCCATCGACGGCCGTCGGCTCTCGTCGAACCCCCTGCGTGGGACGATGGTCTGGGATGCGCAGGAGCACACTCTGCGGGCCGAGGCGGACGGCTACGAGCCCTTCACGACGACCTTCGGGTTGGACGACGACGTGACGATCGACACAGAGCTTCGCCCGAAGCCGCCGGGCGCCGCGTCCAGGAGGGCGAGACTCTCCGAGGAGTCGGAGGTCGCCCTGCGGCCGAGAGGCGGGCCCCCTGCGCGCCGGGGGCGGTAGGCGCGCCGAGGCAGGGCTGATGGCGGATCGATCCGAGGCGGGAGTGAGCGTGCCCAGGAAGCGACCGAGCGCGTGGGCCCCGGCGCGCGAGCTCGATCTCGCGATGATCGGCGCCGTGGACAGCGGCGGCGCATCGCCGGACGTGCTGCGAGAATATGTGCTCTACCGCCGGCGCTTCGCGCGCTGGGCGCTCGACGCCGAGCTGGTGCAGGTGCTGGCCGGAGCCGGTCTGGATGCGAGCGAGCTGTGCGCGCGCGAGCTCACGGCCCAGGTGGCTGATCTGAATGTCTGCGAGCTGCTGCAGACGATCGCCATGGGTCGCAAGGACGCGACGATCGACCTCTTTCATGGCTCAATGGTGGGCCGCATCTGGTGCGCGGCGGGTGAGATCGTCGACGCAGCGAGCGGGCGGCTCGCGGGCGAGCAAGCCGTGTACCGTATCCTCGCGGTCGACGAGGGCGAGGTCGTCGCCGATTTTCGCCCCGTCCGGCGCGCCCGCGCCATCGCGAGCTCCACCCTGACGCTGATGCTGGAGGCCTCGAGACGGAAGGATGAATCGGCCCAGCTCGAGAAGCACCTGGGCGGCATGCAGCGAGCGTACCGCACGGTCGCCGGAGCTCGCGCCGCGGCAGCGGGCGGGAGCGCAGCGGGCGGGAGCGCAGAAGGCGGGAGCGCAGAGGCGGTGCTGCTCGCCGCGTTCGAGGCTGGCGCCTGCATCGACAGCGTGCTGGCAGACAGCGACCTCGACGATCTCGTCGTGCTGCAGACGATCGCGCGTCTCGTGGAGCGCGGCGCGCTGGTCGCGACAGATCCGCCCCCGGAAGTGATGCTGCAGACGCGGCCGGCCGAGATGCCGCCGGCGCGCCCAGGAGACGTGCCCGCCGGGCTGCCGCGACCAGCAAGGCGGCGGCGGAGCGCGTGGAGCTGCGCCAGCATCATCGCGGGGGCGATGGGGGCTGTGGCAGCGCTTGGCCTCTTGTTCCGTGGCGACGCGGCCAATCATCCCACGATCGGGCCCAACCCGAGACGCGACACCGCGCCCCTGCTCTCGCCGGAGGCGACCCCCGCGATGACGCCGCTCGGCGCCCCTCGCCCTTCACCCGAGGCATTGCCCGATCCACTGCCAGATTCAGTAGCGGTCGAGCGGTATGGAGTGCAGGTGATCGTCGAGCCGGCTCGAGCCGAGCTCTGGCTCGACGGCACCTGGGTAGCCACGGGCGAGGTGTCGCTCGCGCTCGATCGCAACGGAAAGACGCACGAGCTGCGCATCGCGGCTCCCGACCATCAGCCGCAGACGCTGCTGTTCCGCGACACACCACCACCGCTGGCGGTGCGCCTGCTTCCAGCGCAACGGCTCCCAGAATAACGGCTTCCAGAATAACGGCTTCCAGAGCAACGGCTTCCAGAGCATGTTGAGCCCCCGCTCGCAGGTGCGCCAATTGCGCTGCATTGATGCAACGCACGGCGCGCGATACTGTCGTTGGCACGACCGCTTTCGCATTTGCGACCGCTTTGCAACAATTGCCGCCCGCCGCAGCGCGGCGCATATCGTTTTGTGTCGTGGCCGCGCGCTGCGCGATCTAGATGAGGGGCATGAGGCTTCGAACCTTGTCCGCCTGCGTCTTGATCTCTGGCTCGGCCTCCGCGCTCGCGTCGTGCGGTTCGACCAACGACGCTCGCGCTCCGAACGGTGACGCTCCCGGCTCGGGCGCGCTGCCCGGCGCCGGTGGCTCCGACGGGGCGCCCGCGCCGGCGGATCCCGGCGCTCCCGAGGGCTCCGGCATGGCGGGCTCGGAGGGTGTCGTCGACATCGGTGGCCTGGATGGTTCGGGCGCGGGCGGGGCGGCCGCGGGCACCAGCGGAACGAACGAGGATCGCCCGAGCTCCGACCTCGCCTGGAGCGACGGGCTCGCGAGCGGACCCAACGGCCCCATCCCGCTGATCGTGGTCGATCAATTTGGTTATCGCCCCGGCGCCACCAAGGTCGCCGTGATCCGGGATCCTCAGGTCGGCTACGACGCGGCCGTCGACTTCACGCCGAGCGCGACCTATGCCGTGGTCGACAAGGCGACGGGCGCGGCGGTCAAGCAGGGCGCACCGGTGGCCTGGAACGGCGGCGCCGTGCACGAAGACTCGGGCGATCGGGCGTTCTGGTTCGACTTCTCCGACGTGACCACGCCGGGCACTTACACCGTCGTCGACGTGGCGACGGGGCAGCGCTCGGTCGAGTTCGAGATCCGCGGCGACGTCTATCGCAGCGTGCTCAAACACGCGATGCGCGCGTTCTACTACCAGCGCGCTGGGCAGGAGAAGGCGGCCCTTCACGCCGGCGCGGAGTGGGCAGATGGCCCGAGCCACCTCGGGCCCGGGCAAGACAGCGAGACGCACGCATGGCTAGACAAGACCAACGCGGCGCTGGCGCGCGACCTTCGCGGCGGCTGGTACGACGCCGGTGACTTCAACAAGTACACGAACTTCACGACCGGCTACGTGATCACGCTCTTGAACGCGCTGGAGGAGAACCCCACCGCCTTTGACGACGCCTCGGGCATTCCAGAGTCGGGCAACGGCATCCCCGATCTGCTCGATGAAGTGAAGTGGGGGCTCGACTGGTTGACCCGCATGCAGAACGACGACGGCTCGGTGCTCTGCATCCAGGGGCTCGCCAGCGGCAGCCCGCCATCGAGCGCCACCGGCCCGAGCTATTACGGCCCGCCCACCACCGCCGCCAGCCTGAGCGCGGCAGCGGCGTTCGCGTACGCCGGCAAGGTCTATGCGGCGCGCACGGAGCCCGGGCTGCAGAGCTTCGGCAGCGACTTGCAGGCGCGCGCCCTCCGCGCCTGGGCCTGGGCGGAGGCCAACCCTCAGGTGCTCTACTACAACAACGACGACAGCCGACAGCCGGGCTCGAGCGGCCTGGGCGCCGGGCAGCAGGAGATGGACGACGCCAATCGCTCGATGGCGAAGGTGATCGCTGCGATATACCTGTTTGAACAGACGGGGGAGGCGTCGTACCTGGCCTTCATCGACGCGAACCAGGCGGCTCTCATCCCGTCCTGGGGCGTCAGCCAGTGGAGCGTGACCGCGCAGGATGCGCTGCTCTATTACTCCCGGTTGCCGGGCGCTACGCCCGGGGTCGCGCAGAGCATTCAGAGCCGCTTCCTCCAGGAGGTGACGAGCAAGGGCGATCAGCTGCCGGCGTTCACGACGGGCACCGACCCGTATCGGGCTCCGATGGCCGACTACACCTGGGGCAGCAACCAATCGAAGCCCGCTCAGGGCCGCTTGTTCCTGATGATCGATCGGTTCGGGGTCGACGCCGCGCTCGCGCCCAGCGCCCGCGCCGCTGCCGAAGAATACTTGCACTACGTGCACGGCACCAACCCCCTCGGGCTGGTGTACTTGACCAACATGCAGCGCGCCGGCGCAGAGCACTCGGCCACCACGGTGTTCCACACGTGGTTCACGCCAGGCAGCCGCTGGGACGCCGTCAGCCCGACCACGCCCGGGCCCGCACCGGGCATCCTCGTGGGTGGCCCCAACCCGTCTTACTCCCAGGACGGTTGCTGCGCAGACGGCTCGAACTGTTACGGCTCTTCGGATTTTTCGCTGTGCTCGATGAACCTCACCCCGCCGCTCGGGCAACCCGCGCTGAAGTCGTACCTTCAGTTCAACGAGGGTTGGCCGGTGAACTCGTGGTCTGTCACTGAGAACAGCAACGGCTACGAGGCCCAGTACATCCGCCTGCTCGCGGCCTTCGCGCGCTGAAGGCTGGCCGCGATGGGCTCCCCGCGCGCGAGCGGTTCTCGCTACGGTGCGCAGGCTGCGCGCGCGCTGCGCCACAGCTCGGGCTGACCGCCACGCGAGCTCGAAAAGAACAACTCCATGCCGTCGACGGAGAGCGCCGCGTCGATGTCACTCGCGTCGCTGTTCACCGCCGTGAGAGGGGTCGGTTCACCAAACGCCTCCTGTCGCGTCGCGCGCTGCGCGAACCACAGATCGTCGCTGCCGAGCCCGCCGGGGCGATCCGTCGACAAGACCAGCGTCAAAGCGTCGCCGGAGAGAGCGCCGCGGCCATCGATCGTGTCGCTGTTGACGTTGGCGACGAGCTCGGGCGCGCCGAACGGCCCCGTGCCCTCAGCGCGGGTCGCCTGGAGCAGGTTGTAACTGCCTCTTTCGGCTGCACGGGTCGATACGAAGAGGATTGTCTGCTCGTCCTCGCTGAGCCACGGCAGGTGCTCTTCATCGGGGGTGTTGAGCTCACTCAGCGGCTGCAGGTCCGCAAACTCGTCTTGCGTGCTCGCCCGGGAGGCCATCCAGAGGTCGCGCCCGCCGCCCCCCGCACTCGTGCGCGTCGAATAGAAGTACAGACGCAGGCCGTCGCGGCTCAGGAACGGTGCGCCCTCTGCGTCGGGCGAGTTGACGCCGCCGAGCTCGCGCACGTCGAAGAAGACGCCGGGCTGTTCGGGAGCGCGCGATGCGATGAAGATGTCTTCAGACTCCTGGCTGACCGCGAACAGCAGGGCTCGCCCGTCAGCGGCGAGCTGCGGCGCCCAGAGCGCGCTCGCGAGATCGATGCCCACGACGCGCTCGGGTGCGCCGAACGGGCCGGGCTCGCAGGGAAGCAGCTCGTCTGGCGGGGTGACCTCCGCTTCCTCGGCAGCCTCGCCGGCGCTCATCGCGTCGGGACCTTCGCCTTCGCCTGCCGCGCTTCCCCCGAGCTCCGGATCGCTCGGAGCTGGCGCGACGAACATCCCCGGAGGCGTCGCTTCGGAAGCTCGAGGGGGAGTTGGATCAACGGGCGCATCGCCCTCCAGTGCCGCGGGCGCTTCGTTGGCAGCGGCCATCGCTGAGCCGTCGCCGATCGTATCAGCGCACGCGGCCGACTCCGGCGCACAGTCGCCGATGGATCCCCCCGGCGCGAACAGGCTGTCCGCGGAGACGCCACCGCAAGCCCAGGCGAGCAGAGCGAGCGTCGCACACACCGCTCGCTGCCCCCTGGCGCCGGAAGTCTCGCAGGCCGCTCGACTCGCCGTGACCGGGGGCATGGCTAGCACCATGCAAATTCGCTAACGCGACGCCGGGCAGGCCGTCAAACAAATCGGCCCCAAACAGATCAGGGCATGTGCCACTACGCCTCACTCGTCGCTGAGACACCGAAGTGTAGCCAACTGCATCGCGCGCCGGTTCGAGCGCTCGGTCATCGTCGACATCTATCCCAGTCAGCGCCATTCAGACGCCGCGGCTGCCGCGACGTCTCTGGACTACCACTCGAGCGTCACGCCCGAGTTGACGATGTGCACGGTCTGCTTCGAGTCGACGTAGGTCGCCTCGAGCGGGCCCGACATGTCCGGGTCGGTGAAGCGGGCGTCGAAGGCATAGCTCGCCTTGAAATAGTCGATGCCCAGCACGACGGCGTCGATGCGATGGAACAGCCCGGCAGAGATGCCCGTCTGGGTGCGGATGAGCGGCGGGGCCTCGAGCGTCTCGATGGGCGGGTCGGTCGCGTCGCGGCTCAGCAAGGCCTTGCCGAACCCCGCCATGATCCAGCTGCTGCCGAGCGTGAAGGAGGCTTCGGCGAGGAACCCGCTCGTCTTGCGGAAACGGCGCTCGCTGCGGTTTGCGAGCGTGTTGTCCTGCCCGATGGCGATGGGATTGAAGGTGAAGGTCATGAAGCCGTCCATGCCCTTGCCGGTGTATCCGGAGAGGCCCACCTTCAACCCGCCGAAGGCGCCTTGCAAACCACCGCCGACACCGTAGGCGTCCTGGGTGAAGTCGTCGCGGGCCGGCGTCATCGTGGCGGGGTCGACGATGTCGACCGACGTCCCGACGGTCTGCCAGAAGCCGTTGCCCCAGGCCTTGATGCCCCACCCCTCCCGCCAGGAATAGTCTGCTACCGCGTCGCCCTCGACACGCGGCAGCGGCGTCTGGTCCCAGTTGTAGGTGGGCACCGTGCGCGGATCGAGCAGCGCGACGCTGAGCTGGAGGACGTCGCCGAACTTCGGCGTGCTGTAGCCGATCTGCGCGCGGAAGTCGGGCCAGAGCACCCCGAAACCCACGTGGCCGCAAGCTCCGCCGAACATGCGCTCGTAGGAGCACGGGAAGCCGAGACCATAGCCGTGGCCCAGCTCGTAGTTCATGAACAGGTTCTGGCGCGGGAACAGCGACATGTCGCGGCCGGCGTGCACGCTGCCCCAGTCTCCGGCGAGGTCGAGGTACACGGCGCGCGGTTCCATCCAGGTCGGGTCGGCGATGAAGGCAGGGTCGATGGTGGTGATCTGGATGCCGACCTCGACGCGACCGGTGATGCGGAAGTTCTCGCTCGGCGTCTTGCGCACGGTGAACCCGAGGGTGCTGGGCACATAGCCCGAGCGGACCCTCGTCTTGCGCAGCTGGTTGTCGGCGTCGGCCTGGCCCGGTGAGTTCGACTCGTTGAAGCCGACCCAGTTCAGGTTATCGAGCCCTGCGGGCCGGTTGTCGCCCCACACGTGCGAGACGAACGCGTTGACGCGGCCGTCGATCGACACGGCCCATCCCGCCGCTTCCCCGAGCGGAACCTCGGCGGCGGCGGTGCTCGTGCAGCCGAGCGCGAGCGCGGCTATCCTCAGCGTCCCTCCCAGCTTTCTGCTAGGCGACATCGTTCCAATCCTTTCGAGCTGACCCGGCCTCGGCGGCTCCGCGCCTGCGCATCAGGCGGCGGAAGGCCCGCATCGGCGCGGCCCGCTATCAGTGCTTTTCAGTGCAACGGCGCTTCAGTGCAACGGCGCTTCAGTGCAACGGCGCTTCAGTGCGACGGCGCTCAGCGCAGCTGCTGTTCGCGACGCACGGCCCACATGATGCCGCCCGTGACGTGCTGCTTGACGGCTGGGTCGCTGAACGCGGCCGAGTCGTGGCCGATGCCGGAGTAGAACGCGCGCCAGTTGCCGAACTCGCGCACCCACGCGATCGGCTGATTGTCGGCCTGCTTTCGCCCGAGCACCACGAAGCCCGGCTTGCTCGACCACTCCTGGAAGCTGTTGAAGCGATACCACTCTTCGTTGCGCTGCCAGGGGTTGGGCAGGCCCACCACCGCCGGAAACTGCAGCACACTGGCTTCGAACTGGATGGCGCCGGGCGTATTCGCGTTCACGTGGCCATCGTAATACTGGCCCGTCATCTCCTTGTAGAACGCCCAGCCCTGCTCGGTGTCTGTCGCCGAGTGCACCCCCGCGTAGGCGCCGTTCTTCGTCTCCATCCACTCCTGGAAGGCGGCCTCCTCGGCCTGATTGAAGATGTCACCCGTCGAGTTCATGAAGAATACCAGCTCGAACGGCGCGAGCCCCTCGGGCGTGATCAGGTCGTTGACCTCCGTCTCCGTGACCTCGAAGCCTTGCTCGCTGGCGATCTCTTGCAGCATCACCTTGCCCTGCGGGATCGAGTCATGCCGGAAGCCCGTGGTTCGCGAGTAGACGAGGACGCGGAACGGGCCGGAGCGCGGAGCGAACGGGTCGGCGGGAACGACCTCGGGCGTGACGTCGGGCGCCGTACCTTCATCGTCTGCGGGCGCGCTGGGATCGCCGGACTCACCGGGGTTCGGCGTCGTCGGCACGAACACCGCCGACGGTTGGGCCTCGGGATTGACGGGGTTCTCTGCCCCAGCGGGCTGCTCTCCCGGCGCGGTGGGCTCCCCTGCCCCCGCTTGCTCTCCGAGCTCTGACGGCTGCCCCGGCGTCGGTTGCTCCGACGTGGCGGGCGGCTCGCCGGCGTTCAGGCGGTCGCGCGCGAGCTGCTCGTTGAGCTCGGCGGCGAGCTGCGGCTCACCGCACGCGGCGGCCAGGAGGGCGATCACGGCGGACGAGACGTGGAACGTTGTGATTCGCATGGTTCATGCCTTTCAGTCGGTGGCCGATAAAGAGAGAGACGCGCGGTCAGCGGGACTCGAGCCGTGGGCGACCGGCGGCGCTGCACCCCGAGCGCTCATCGGAGGTTCACCCACTGGCCCGTGTTCGCCGAGCGCTCGATGGCGTCGAGCACGCGCTGGTTGGCGAGCCCGTCTTCGAAGTCGGGGCGCGGCGACTTGCCCTCGGCGACGGCTCGCACGAAGTCGTACACGGTGTTCGTGAACGAGTGCTCGTAACCGATGATGTGCCCGGGCGGCCACCAGGCGGCGCCGTAGGGGTGCTTTCCATCGGTGACCGAGATCGTGCGGAAGCCGCTCAGCGGCCCCGCCTCGGTGTAGAGCTCGAGCTCGTTCAGGCGCTCCAGATCCCACACCAGGCTGCCTTTCGAGCCGTTGATCTCGAAGCGGTTGTAGTTCTTTCGCCCGGGAGCGAAGCGCGACCCCTCGTAATAGCCGACGGCTCCGCCATCGAACTTGACCAGGGCCTGCGCCGAGTCGTCGACGTCGACCTTGCCGCGCCTTCCGCTGCCGTCGGGGAGCGGGCGCTCGTCGATGAACGTGCGAAGCAGCCCCGAGACCGCCACCGGCTCGCCGACGAGGTAGCGCGACAGATCCATCGTGTGCGACAGGATGTCGCCGAGCGAGCCCGACCCGGCGCGCGCCTTCTCCAGGCGCCAGACTCGCGGGAAGCTCGGGTCGACGATCCAGTCTTGCAGGTAGACGCCTCGGTAGTGGTGGATCGCGCCGAGCTGGCCCTCGTCGATGAGCCTCTTCGCCAGCGTGACCGCGGGGCAACGCCGGTAGTTGTGGCACACCATGTTGACGACCCCGGCGCGCTTCACCGCGCTGGCCATGCGCTCGGCCTCGGCGACGTCGTTGGCGAGCGGCTTCTCGCACAGGATGGCCTTGCCGGCCTCGGCGGCGGCGATCGCGACTCGCGCGTGCGAGTCACCCGGGGTGCAGATGTCGACGATGTCGATGTCCTTGCGCGCGACCACCTCTTCCCAGCTGGTGGCCGCCTGCTCGAAGCCGAGCCGCTCGCGGGCCTCGTTCACCTTGGCTTCGGTGCGCCCGACCACCACCTTCAGCACGGGCTCGGCGGGAATATCCGGGAAGAAGCGCGGCGCCTGTCGCCACGCGTTCGCGTGCGCCCTCCCCATGAACTCGTAGCCGATCAGCGCGACGTTCAGCTTCTTCTTGGCCATGCTCGCCTCCTCAGGTCCAGTACGCGACGCGCCCGCGGCCCTGCACGGGGATGTCTTGTGCCGGCAGCACCTCGTGGTGCAGCGCGTACATGCAGGCCGCCGCCTCGTCGATCTTTCGGGCGAACGCGATGGAGCCCTGGAGGATGGGCTTGAGCCGCCGCTTCTCCTGGACGCGGGCGCGCGGGTACTCGTGCTCGATGACGAGCGCGGTATTCGCGATGTCGAGGCGCAGGAGCTCGCGCGCCGCGAGCTGGTGATCGAGCCAGTCTACCGTGCGGTTCTGCAGGTAGCCGAGCGGGTCGTGCCGGGCCGTGCCGGGCAGCTCGTGCTCGCACAGCACGGTCTGCTTCTTCCAGGCGTTCAGCTGATCGGCGGGCTTGGCCGACGGCCTGCCGTCGACCCAGTCGCCGCGCTCGACGGTCTGCCCGCCGTAGCCCCAGGCGGCCACGCCCTTCGGATCGATCACCTGCCCCTTGACGTGGAACCCGCCGATCAGAAACTCGTATCCGCAGTCCTTCAGGTACTGGAAGACAGAGCGCGTATCTTGCCCCATCAGAATCGCGTGCGAGGGGTCGTAGTGGATGCGAAGCTGGTCGCCGACGCCGTGCTTCTCGCAGATCCGGTGCAGCGCGATCCACGTGCCCGGCGTGTAGCCGATGTTGTTGTGGAAGCTGTCGCCCACGGTCCAGCCGGGCATCGGGCACTGCTCGAGGCGGTATTCGAGGCCACGCTCCTTCGCGGCGCGGAGCAGCGGGATGAAGGCGTGCTCGAAGAACGCGAGGTTCTGATCCATCGAGAGCGTCTGGTTCTTGCCGATGAAGCCGCACACGGCCTTGACGTCGAGCAGCGCCGCGGCATCCATCATGCGCAGCACGAACTGGTGCTTCTTCTCGCGCACGGCGCCGTCCTCGTGCAACAGGTTGTCGAAGAACGCGATGTCGGTGATGCCGATGCCCGTGGCGGCCATGGCCGCGTGCACGCGCTTGGCCCGGGCGCGATCGAACGGCTCGCGCAGGTCGAGCGTGTTCGCGACCGGGTCGAGCATCGCCTCCGGAGGCACGTCGGTCTCGCTCGGGTGCAGCGCCGCCGAGAGCTGGATGTTGGGGCAGTCGAGCTCGCGCGAGAACTCGAGCCACTCCTCGATCGCGCGATCCGGGTCCTCATCGCGCACGTTGCGCGGGGTGAGCTCCTGGAGCGCCGCTGTCAGCACGCTCATCTTCATGAACTTCGGCTCGAACGGACGCGGGCTCATGGCATATCCTTGGTCGGGGGGTGGAATGTCGGGTGGGCAGCGCTCGAGAGGCTCGAGGCGTGGCTGGGGTCGCTGCGGCGGGCTGATCCTCGGTCGAGGAAGGTTGGCTCGGCCGAGCCCGGGAGGCGCGGGGCGCCCTCCGGCGGGAAGAAGACCGCCCGCGCCGCGTCGATGCGCGGCCGTATGCGGTCGCCGGGGCGCGGCGCGGCTCGCCGCGGCAGCACGATGTGCACCCGAGCGCCGGCCCACTCGACCAGCAGCGTCGTGGTCGGGCCGATGTACTCGACGCTGACGACCACCCCCTGAGGCGCCAAACTGCCGCCGTCGAGCGAGAGGTGCTCGGGGCGTACGCCGAGCAGGCCCTCGGCTGGGCTCGTATCGGCGGGGCTCGTGTCGGCAGAGCCCGTGTCGGCAACGGCGAGGAGCGGAGTACCATCGGTCGAGAGCCACTGCCCGCCCTCGCGCCGCACGCGCAGCAGGTTGATGGCGGGCTGGCCCAGCTGCAGCGCCACGACGGGCGACACCGGGCGTTCATAGATCTCGCGCGGCGTTCCCACCTGCAAGACGCGCCCCTCGGCGAGAACGACGACGCGGTCGGCCATCGAGAGGGCCTCTGCCTGATCGTGGGTCACGAAGATCATCGGGGTCTGGAGCTCGCGTCGCAGCTGCACGAGCTCGACGCGCAGCACCTCGCGCAGCTTCGCGTCGAGGTTGGTGAGCGGCTCGTCCATCAGGAACAGCTTCGGCCGGCGCACGATCGCTCGCCCGATCGCGACGCGCTGCATCTCGCCGCCCGACAGCCGCGACGCCTCGCGATCCAGATAGCGCGTGATGTTCAGGAGCTCCGCCGCCCACTCGATGCGCCGCTGGATCTCGGCCGGTGGCACGTTGCGCCCCGGCGCGCGCAGCGGAAACTCGAGGTTCTTCCGGACCGTCCAGCGGGGATACAGCGAGAAGTTCTGAAACACGAGCGCCACGTCGCGCTCGGCAGGACTGAGCCCCGTGATCTCGCCGCCGCGCATGCGGAGGCTGCCCGTGTCGGGGCGCTCGAGGCCCGCGATCGTGCGCAGCAGCGTCGTCTTGCCGGCCCCGGTCGGCCCGAGCACCACCAGCAGCTCGTCGCTCCCGAGGTCGAGATCGACATGCTCGAGCGCCCGCACTGCGCCGAAGCGCTTCGAGACACCGCGAACGGAGAAGAACGGAGCGGATCCGGACGAGGCACGCGGGCTCGGCGCGCCGGCGGTCGAGAGCCCGACCGTGTCGAGCGCATCGCGAACGGCGCTGCCGCTCACCACCGCGCCTCCGTCGCGCCATCGAAGACCGAGGCGTGTGAGGCGTCGAGCGATAGCCGCAGCTCGGCGCCGGGCCCACGCGACAGCGCCGATTCGGCGCGCAGCATGAGCCGCCCGCACGGCGTGTCGACGTGCAGCAGGCGCGCGCTGCCCAGGTACTGGTCGCTGACCACGCGACCCACGATGGGGCCGTTCGCGTCCACGTGCACGTGCTCGCAGCGGATGCCGAGCGTCGCGCGTGCGTCGCCCGCGCTCGGCGTGGTGGGCGCGCGAGGTGCGGTGGGGAGCGGAACATCGAGCCGCAGCTGCCCGGACTCGGAGATGAGCTGAAGCTTCCCGTTGATGCCGGCGACGGTGCAAGCGATGAAGTTCATGCCGGGGCTTCCGACGAACGCCGCCACGAACCGATCCGCGGGGCGGTCGTAGATGTCGGCTGGCGTGCCCACCTGGCGGATGCGGCCGCCCGACATGACGACGATGCGGTCGGCGAGGCTCATGGCCTCTTCCTGATCGTGGGTGACGTAGATGGTGGTCACCCGGGACTCGCGCTGCACGGCTCGAATCAGCTCGCGCATGGCCAGTCGCTGGTCGGCGTCGAGCGTGCCGAGCGGCTCATCCATCAGGAACAGGGCGGGCCGGCGCACGATGGCCCGAGCGAGCGAGACCTTCTGCTGGTCGCCGCCGGAGAGCTGCCGGGGATAGAGCCCCAGCAGCGGCGCGAGCCCCATCTGCGCTGCCACGGCGCCGACGCGCTCCTCGATCGCGCCGGCGGTGAGGCCCGCGGCACGCAGCGGGAAGCCGATGTTGGCGCCGACGCGCAGGTGCGGGTAGAGCGCATAGAACTGAAACACCATCCCGATGTCGCGCTGCGACGGGCGGAGCCGCGTGATGTCGCGCCCGGCGAGGCGGATCGCTCCGCCGCTCGGGAGCTCGAGGCCCGCGATCATGCGCAACGTCGTCGTCTTTCCGCAGCCGGACGGGCCGAGCAGCACGACGAACTCGCCCTCGTCTGCGCTGAAATCGACGCCATCGACGGCGCGCGTCCCGTCGGGGTACGTCTTTGCCAGGCGCTCGAGGCGAAGGAAGCTCATACTACCTCGCCCTGCGCGCGCGCGTGCGACGTGTACGTGTGCAGCAGCGCCGCCGCGATGGTCAGCCAGAACGCCGCACCGAGCCGACCCTCGCGCCACCACGGCATGACGTACAGACCGAGCCCGGCCACGAGCGCGCCGAGCGCGACGCGATCGAGCCGCACGACCCAGCGGCTACTGCTTGATCGTGCCAAACGTCACCCCCTTGAGCAGATGGTTGCGTACCAGCACCGTGAACAGCACGATCGGAGCCACGAACAGCACCATGCCGCCGGCGATCTGCGGCCACGGGACGCCCTCGATGTTGCCCTGGAGCCCCGCGAAATAGACGGGCACCGTCTTGGCATCGTAGTTGTTCAGGGTCATCGCGAACCCGAACTCGTTCCACGCCGAGATCAAGCAGAAGACGGCGGTGACCGCCATGCCCGTCGAGGCCTGCGGTATGATCACCCGCAGGAAGGCCTGCGCGCGCGTGTAACCGTCGACCAGCGCGGCCTCCTCGAACGCGCGCGGGATCTCTTCGATGAAGCCCTTCATGAGCCACACGGCGAGCGACAGGTTGAAGCTCGTATAGAGCAGGATCAAGCCGAGGTGCGTGTTCTCGAGGGCGAACCAACGATACATCACCACCACCGGCACCACGACGGCGAGCGGCGGCAAGAACCTCGTCGAGAGGATGAAGAAGAGCCACTCCTTGCTGCCCGGCAGGTCAAAGCGCGAGAAGCCATACGCGCACAGCGTGCCCAGGCTCACCGCCGCTAGCGTGGACAGGAGGCCGACGAGCGCGCTGTTGCCCAGGTAGTGATAAAAGTCGCGCGGCGTGCCGGCGACGGGCTTCGAGAGGCTGCGATAGGCCGCCGTCGTCGCCTCGAACCTCGGCGACGTGCGGTCGCTCCCGGGGCTCGTCCAGGGAACGAACCTGGCGTGCGTGCTGATGGTGTCGTCGTACGTCTTGAGCGACGTGAGCGCGAGCCAGCCGAGAGGCAGCGTGGCCAGCACGAAGTAGGGGACGATCACCAGCGCTCGGACCAGATTCACGCTCGCCTCCTGTCCCTCATCTCAGGTCTCTGACCTCAGGCCTCAGGCCTGAGCTTTGCCCTGCCGGCGATTGAGGCCATCGATGTAGCGCACGAAGATCGTCGCCACCGCGATGACCGCCACCAGGATGACCACGCCATAGGCCGACCCGAGCCCCACCTTGTAGTTGCGGAAGACGACCTGGTAGATGCGAGCCGAGAGGGTCTGCGTCGTCTCGTCGTTGGTGCCGGTGATCGCCAGCACCAGGTCGAACTGCTTGAGCGCGTCGGTGGCGCGCAGCAGCACCGCGAGCCCGATCAGGGGCGCCGACATCGGCAGCGTGATCGTGCGAAACACCATCCAGCGGCTGGCCCGGTCGATCTCGGCGGCCTCGTAGATGTACCTCGGGATGGCGTTCAGGCCAGCGAGCGACACCAGCATCATGAACGGTGTCCACATCCAGACGTCGACGAGCAAGATCGACACGAACTCGAGGCGATCGTCGGTGAGCCACTGCGGCTGTGGCAGCCCGAAGGCCCCGAGCAGCTGGTTCAGGATGCCGTAGTGGCCGTTGAGGATCAGGTTCCAGAACAGCGAGAGCACCACGGGGCACAGCATCATCGGGATCAGCAGGACGGTGAGCAGCGCCGACTTGCCGGGGATATGCGCCCGCAGCGCCAGCGCCAGCACATAGCCGAGCACGAGCTCGATGGACACCGACAGGAGCACGAACAGCGCCGTCGTGGTGATCGGATCGGCGTAGCGCGCGTCGGAGAAGACGACGGCGTAGTTGTGGGTGCCGATGGCGCGAGCTGCCCCGCCCGAGAGATCGGCGTTGGTGAAGCTCAGGTATATGTTGAAGACGAGCGGAAAGACGTTCATCGCCAGCAGCACGACCAGCGCCGGCATGACAAACCCCCAGCCCAGAAGGCGTGAGGCCTCTCTACTCTGCGCGCTGTTCACTGCGTCATCGCTTCCCGAACGCCTAGCCGCCCGCTACTGGGGCACCGACTGGCTGAGGATCTTTTCGTGCTCTTCCGCGAGCACGGTGAGCGCCTGCTTCGGGGCCTTCTTGCCATCGAGCGCCTCGCCGATGCGCTGCGCCGCCGCGGCGAGCAGCTCGTTGTAGGCGGGCACGTTCCAGAAATCCTGGACGACGTCCATCGACTGGGCGAACGCCGGGTTGTACGCGCTGGCACTCCGGAACGCCTCGCTACGGAGGATCTCGGCGTTGGCGGTGAAGCCTCCCGGCTTTTTCACCCACTCTTCCTGCGTCGCCTTCTGGTGAAACCACGCGATGAACTTCTTGGCGAGCTCTTGCTGCGCGGGCGGCGCCTTTGTCGAGATCGAGAACCCCTGGCCTCCGAGGCTCGCGACGCGGCGCTCGCCGTGCTTTGGCATCGCGAAGAACCCGACCTTGTCGCCCATCTTCTTCGCCAGATCGGGGAAGAACGCGAAGTAGTTCATCAGCATGGCGGTCGAGTCGTTCACGAACGGCTCGAGCGCCTCGCCGTATCCGAGCTTGCTGCCACCGGGCGGCGATTGCGCGACCAGGCCGCTGAAGAACTCCAAACCTTCGACGGCGCCGGGAGAGTCGAGCGAGCCCTTCACCTTCATCGACTTGAAGTCGCCCCAGGAGCCCCCGAACGCGTACAGCACCTGTTCGAAGCCCATCACCACGTCGTCGTAGCCCCGACCGGTGACGAGGGCGACGCCGTAGCGCTTCTGGTCGGGTCGCGTGAAGAACTCGGCGAGCGTCTTCAGATCGCTCCACGTCTCCGGAACGGCGAGCGGCTTGCCGTACTTCGCCTGGAACGCGGACTTCTCGGTCGCGTCGTCGAACCAGTCTTTCCGGTAGGCCCAGCCCATCGCGTCTGTCTCGGCGGGCGCGGCGTAGTACTTGCCGCTGCCTGTCGGGTATTCAGCGAGGTAACGCAGCGCGAGCGGGTGCAAGCTCTTCAAATCCACCGCCGTCGCGAGCCAATCGGTGAGCTCGACATAGAGCCCGTTGGTCGCGCCCCGCCCGAGCCACTGGCTGTCGCCGACGACGATGTCGAAGCTCGTGCGCTGCTTGCCGAACTCCTGGAACACCTGGTCTTGAAAGCTCGACCAGGGGATCTGGTGCACGCTGACGCTGACGTTTTCTCTGCGCCCGAACTCGTCACCGAGCTGCTGCAGACCGTCGGCGGGCGCCCACTGCGCCCACCAGATCGTGAGCGACGTCGCCGCCGACGGCGCGCTCGTGCCCGAACCGGTCGTGCTCGAGCCTGGGTGGGCGGGGTCGCTCTTGCAGCCCAGCGCCGAGGCGAGCGCGAGACACACCGCAGCGACCCGGCCGCACCCCTGTGCTGCCTTCGTTCCCGACATGACCGTCCTGTAGCTCGAGTGATCGTCGTTCGTAAATACCTCTGCAGGCGTTGCGACGGTGTGCTGCGGTCGCGTTGCCTTCTGCGCACCGTGGTGCAACTCACACGCGAGGCGTGAGGCCACTGCTCAACTCACCCGTCGACAGTTGCGTCATCCACCTGCGTCATCCACACGCGCTGCGCGCCTATTTTTTACCTGCAGGATGCGCAGATCGTCCAAGCATCTGCTTTGTTGCAGAGCGTTCATTGTAGAGCGTTGCAGAGTCTCGTTGCAGAGCGCCCGATGGAGTCGCAATGACGAACGAGCGAGCCTAGTTCGCACCTTCCACGGCCGCCGCTCCCGACAGCTCGCAGAGGGCGCGCCGCGGCACGTCGCCCGCGCAGGGCACGTCGATCCAGCCGCCGCCCATCGGTATGAGCTCGGTGCAGTCTTCGCTCCCGTTGAAGTCGTTGGGTTGATTGGGCGCCCACTGCTCGTAGTCGAGCAGTGCGCCGCTCGCCCAGCGGAACGCTCCCTCTTGCTCCCGATCGTTTGCGCCGATCCAGACGCTGCTCTCGATGCGTCGAGCCAGCGCGGTGTGCTCTTCGAGCGAGTCGATCTCGACCAGATCGCCGCCCCACGCCTGGCAGAAGCTGCGGGCGTCTTGCCAGCCGAAGACGTTATCTCCCACCATGTAGCAAGATTCGGTCTCCGCGATCGTGAACCCGCCCAGCTCCTGGCAGGTGTCAGCGGCGTCGACGCCGGCGGGGGGCTCTACTGGCGTATCACCGGCGGCCGCATCACCGTCGGCCGCATCGTCGTCAGGTGCATCGTCGTCGGGTGCATCGCCGGGGACGGCTTCCGCGGGGGTGCTGGCGCCAGCGTTCATGGATGTGGGGTCGAGGGGCACGCCTTCCGGTCCCATCTCGCCGACGGCGGCCGTCACCATAGGAGCGGCGCTCGCAGCGTCGTCGGCGGCCGGCGCCGCCACGGGCGACTCTTCGGAAGGCAGTTCGGGGTTTGCGCTCGGCGCGTCGAGCGTGGCGCCCCGCCCCGCAGACGCGCCTTCGGAATACGATGAAAGCTCGTCCAGAGGCGTGCAGCCCAGGCACACGAAGAGAGCCACACCGGCAACGATCGAGCGCACTGCGAAAATATCCATCACACCCTGGTGCCTCGATCTCGGTCGAGACCTGCGTACCAACAGTGGTTGTTCGAACACCTCGCTAACACGAGCGCGTCGAAGGGCCCTCGTCGATTGTAACGAAGCCGCCTTCGTCGCGAAAGCAGATCGTGCGCGCTCGGCGCACTCCGGTCTGCTCGTCGCGCGCCCCCCTGGCTCTGCACATTTCATCGTGGACGAGGTCCACAACCGAGCAATGGACGACCACCGCGCGCACCGCTGTCGTCGAAACTCTACCGCCAGGCCCCGGCACTTCGGTTTTGCGTCGTACCATCGGCGTGACTGCGACACTCGCGCCGCGCCGTCTTCAGCGCGGCGGTGGCTCGCCGCTGTTCGCCCAGTCACGAAGGATCTCGAAATCTGCCTCCGTGACACAGTCGGCGCTGCTGCCCGGGGCTCCACCGCCACACTCGGGGGGCATGGTGCCGTCTTCCACGCGCGCGACGATGACGTCGTAACGCGGCTGGTCTACGCCTTCGTAGCTGCTCGGCTCGAGCGCGACCTCGTACGACGCCTGCGCGTCTTCCGAAGCGAACGCAATGAAGTAGGCGTGGCAGTCGCCGCACTCTGCCTGCAGCAGGGGTAGCACGTCGTCGTCGAACGAGAGCGCCCCCATCGAGTCGCCCGCACCTCCGGAGCCCGCGGCACCTCCGGAGCCCGCGGCACCTCCGGAACCCGCAGCGCCCCCGGTATCCACGGGGTCCGCCGGGGCTGAAGCCCCCATCGATCCGCCCGTTCCGCCCGCGTTCGACGTACCGCCAGCACCCGCGGTCGCGGCGGCGCCGCTCGAACCGGCGGAAGCACTCGAGCCGGCAGCGCCGCCCGCACCCGCTGCGCCGGTGCCGCCAGCGGCGCCGCTCGAGCCCGCGCCCCCGGCGAGACCGACGTCGTCACCGTCGCCGTCGTCGCTCGAGCAAGACGGCACCAGGAACATCACGACAGCCATGCCTGCCGCACCCACAATCCATCGCATTTTCATCGAGGTCTCCACGAAACGATTCAAAAGGCAGGCGGGACTCCGTCAGTCACCGCTCGCGACGAAGCTGAGCACCGATTCGATCTTGCCGTTCCCCGTCAGCGGGGAGACGAGGTATCGCTGCGACGCGCGCGACCAGTCGGTCACGACGAAGCCCGCCGCTCGCGCCAGCTCGAACAGCTCCTCGAGCGCGTAGCGCCGCTCGAACGGCGTCTGCGCCGGATAAACGAGTGGCCCCGTGTTGACCCAGCGCCCCCCCGGTCTGAGCAGCGCGCGCAGCGTGCACAGGAACGCTGGCAGGTCGCGCGGAACCTGATCGATGAACCACGGCGTCACCAGCGTGTCGAAGCTCTCCGCCGCGAAAGGCGGCGCGAGCCCGTCGGCGAACACGCAATGAAACACGTCGGGCTCGAGCGCACCGGCCCGGGCCACGAGCGGCCAGCGACGGAGCACGTCGCCGCCGTCGATCCATTTGAGCGAGGCCTCCGTGAGCGCGGCGCTCTCACCGCGCAGCACTCGCTCGGCGATCACGAGCAGGTAAGGGTCGATGTCGAGCGCGACCGTCTCGCTGGCGCGGTGGCGGAGGTGAAGCTCGTAAGCGAGGCCGCACGCGCCGGCACCGAACACCAGCATCCGCCCGAGCGCGCGCACCCCGAGCAGCTTGGCGAGCTCGTCGAGCGCCGGTTCGAGCTCCGTGTAGCCCACCGCGGGCCAGCCCCAGTCTCGATACAGATAGCCGATGTGCTCGACGACTCCACGGGGCAGGCCGACCCCCTCGGGTGCCAGGGGGCTGCCGAGAGCCGGCCCGAGCAGGCTCGCGACGTCGTCGACCTGGCTCTTGGCGGCGCGCCCGAGGGCGCTCAGCCGCGCACGCGTGGCCTCGCTCAGATCGGGCTCGCGCGCGGCTTGCGTCAGCGCGACGAGGGTGCGCTCCCCCTGCTCGAGCAGCAACCCGAGCTGGCGCCGCCACAACGTCACGTGCTGCTCGGCGTCGGGGAGCAGCACGGGGATGCGCCCAACCCTCGGGAAAGCTCGCCCGCACGACCCGCAAGCGATGGGCTGATCGGCGGCGCCCACGCGCAGATCGCTGCGACAGACGGGGCAGGTAGCTCGTATGAGGACACTCACGGTCAGTTCCCGCGCGGCTGCGGTCAACCACAGCCGAAGGGCGCGCCCTAGTCGCCACCGCCGGGCGTGGTGAAGCTGCAGTGGCCGTCGCCGCAGGTCGCGCCGCGTCCCTGGCACCAGCAGTCGGCGTCGACCGCGCAGGTTCCGGGATCGCTCTCGACCGCGAGGACGCAGAGCCCTTCGGTCGAGCACACGTCACCGCCGCAGGCTCTGCCCGACTCGATACAGTCGGTGTCCTTGCTGCAGGCCGTGTCGCCCCCCAGCTCCTGGCCTCGAACGCCGCCTTCGGTCGCCGCCAGGTCGCCGCCGCCCAGCAGGCCGTCGATGCGGGCGACCTTGTTGGACGACAGCTCGGTAAACCACAGGTTATTGTCGGGCCCCACGCCGATATCGTAGGGGTCGCTCGCCCGCGTCGGGATGGCGTACTCCGACACCTGCCCGAGCGGCGTGATGCGCCCGATGCCGTTGGCCGCGCTGAGCGTGAACCAGAGGTTGCCGTCAGGCCCCGCGACGATGCGCCCCGGCCGGTT
>Ga0247763_1000009_pt1 | contig 70632 bp, 122 predicted proteins | sample UWRJL141409B4_FD_179926 | JGI IMG/M metagenome (GOLD analysis project Ga0247763, IMG submission 179926) | Plant litter microbial communities from Arlington Agricultural Research Station in Wisconsin, United States - UWRJ-L141-409B-4 | ecosystem: Environmental > Terrestrial > Plant litter >... | reverse complement strand
CGAGTCGGGCACGACCATCTCCATGTCCGGCGACCTGCCGGTGCTGGCCGGTCTGACCATCATGCCGACGCCGAACCTGCCGACGGCGGGCACGGCGATCGTGGTCGATACCAGCGCGCTCGGCGCGATGGGCTACGAGCGCATCCCGTCGCCGGAATACCAGGGCGACCCCGCGAACGGCATCGAGACGATGACCCGCCGCGACCCGATCGCCAACGACTCGTGGCTGGTCCGTGGCCGCCGCCCCGTCGTCCCGTTCGTTCGGGAGCCGGGTGCGGCATGCAAGGTCACCGGCATCGGCACGCTGACCTGATCGGGGCTGAGATGGCTTACCAGGTGCTTTTCAACAAGCTGTCCTTCCAGAAGACGAAGGAAGGCCAGCCCACGGTCCCGGACGGCCCGGAGGTCATCCGGGTGCGGGGCGAGCTGGTTCCGGACTGGGTGCCCACCTTCCAGGTGAGCGCGCTGGCCTCGGCCGGCATGGTCGTGTTCGCGGCTGACCCGGATCCGGTGCTGCGTCCGATCGAGGAGGTACCCGAGCAGGTCCGCACGCCGGATCAGCCGGTCGTGCTGCCGAGCGATCCGAACGGCACGGCCCCGACCCTCGCCGACCTGGTGGTGGTCGAGGACGAGACTCCGCCGGTCACCGACCCGGACGTCCCGGTCACCCCGACCGGCGACAACCCGCCGGCCGAGCCGCTGCCCGCTCTGCCCAAGCAGAGCGACAGCAAGGACGTGTGGGAGGCCTACGCCACCCGCCCGCAGATCGGCATGGCCCTCGGCGAGGCTGAGGCCATGAACAAGACTGACCTCGTCGCCGAGGTCAAGCGGCGCTACGCCGCAGCGACTGCATGACGAAAGCGGGGGCGACGGCCCCCGCTTTTGCATCGCATCGGCGGTTCAGAAGCTCGGATCGATCCACACGACGTTTCCGGGCGCGGTTCCGGTGATGCACATCGAGCCGTATCCGGGGTCTCGCAGGAGATCAACGTTTACGTAGCCGTTGCGTCCCTGGCGAGCTACGGCGGGAACTCCCCCGTAAAAGCATCGGCGGGAAGCGTTGTCGGGAGCCTTGGCCATCGGGTGCTCGTTCGTCGTCATGGCTCTACTGTACCCCCACTAACTCGAACACGCAAGAGGAGGCGGCATGGCGTACGTGCGGCACATGACGCTCACGGCCAGCACCGTGCAGACGTTCACGCTCACCGACAACTCGAGCGGCTTCGAGGTCATGAATCGCAACGGCGCCGGTGAGATCTATATCAGCTACGACGGCACGGCGTCGCCCGTCAACCCGACCGTCGGCGGCAACGACTTCGACGTGGTGCCCGCAGCCGTCGGCGCCACGCTTCAGCTCAATCGGACCGGCGGCCAGCAGCCGATCGTCGTCAAGGTGATCAGCGCGGCGGCCACCGCGGTCAGCTTCCGGAGCCTGGCATGACCAGGCCGATCCGGACCACCCGACCCGAGGTCGCCCGGTCGGCCGGCATCGGCACGTCCGGCGGCGGGGTCGCGGCCACCTCGGCCGACGTGCAGGCCTTCACCGCCAACGGCACGTGGACCAAGCCGACCGGCGCCAAGACGGTGCGGGTCGAGGCGGTCGGCGGCGGCGGCGGCGGCGGATCCGGCCGGCGCGGCGCGGCGGCCACCGTTCGCAGCGGCGGCGGCGGCGGCGCGGGGGGCAGCACGTCCAGCAAGAGCATCCCCGCCTCGGTGCTCGGCGCCACGGTCAGCGTCACGGTCGGCGCGGCCGGGACGCTCGGTGCGGCCGTCACGGCCAACGACACCGACGGCAACGGCGGCGGCAACGGCGGCACCTCGATCTTCGGCACGTTCGTCCGGGCCGCAGGCGGCGGGGGCGGCGGGGGCGGCACGGCGACCGGCGCGGCCGGTGGCACGGCGACCACCCCCGGCGGCGCGGGCGGCGCTGGCGGCATCGCCTCGGCGACCGGCGCGGCCGGTGCGCAGGGCGGCGTGCCCGGCTCCGGCGGCTCCGGTGGTGGCTCCGGCGGCGGCATCAGCGCGGCTGACGCGGTGAGCAACGGCGGTGCGGGCGGCGTCGGCATGGCCGGCACGTCGGCGGCCGGCGGCATCGCGGGCGGCGCGGGCCCCAGCGCGGGCGCCGGTCAGCCGGCCAACTCGGCCCTGCCCGGACAGGGCGGCGGTGGCGGCGCGTCCAGCATCACCGCGGCCGGCGGCACGGCCGCCTCGGGCGGCATCTACGGCGGCGGGGGCGGCGGGGGCGGCGCATCACTGAACGGCTTCAACTCCGGTGCAGGTGGCGTCGGGGGCGCGGGAATCGTGATCGTGACAACCTTCTTCTAGGAGGCGCGCGAATGCCGATCGGGAACTGGTGGACCGTCAACGACTCGCTGATGCGGATCACCGGCGGGCCATACCTCTGGGACGGCTCGGCAGCGTGGTCGCCTCCGAGTGGGGAGCGAGCGATCAACACCGATCCGACCGCGCAGGGCTACGCGTGGCCGGCGACCGCCGACCCGCCGACCTTGAATTCGCTGGCAGCCCGAGTGACCGCGCTCGAGGCGCGGCTCACCGCCGAGGCGCGCGGCGTCAAGGTGGTGCCGAACGTGACCCTGATCCTCGGCGGCACGACCACCGTGCGAGTGACGCTCAAGACGGCGATGCCCAACACCAACTACACGCCGTCGGCCTTCCTGGTGGGCGGCGCGCAGATCGGCAACCTGACCGTGCAGTCAGCGACGGTCATCGATCGACAGAACGTGGACGTCGTACTCAAGGCCGGACTGGCGCTCACCATCTCCGGCGTGTCGGTGCTGGTCTTCGCCGACGCCAACTAGACCCCTGACGGATCGCGCCCCCGTCAGGCCCCGCGAGCGCGGGGGCAGACTCGTCTCCCTGTCCCCGCGCTCCACCATCAGACATCAGGAGGTCCGGCGTGGGCATCGACAAGGCACAAGCGCACGACATGCTCGGCGTCGGGGTCATCGCTCCGATCGCCGACGCCGCGATCGGCACGACGCACTGGCGAGTCGACCGATGGGATGAAGAGCAGACCGAGTGGGTCATGCGCCATGCGGACAGGGAGTTCTGCCGCGGACTCGTGCAGCCGACGCCCGGGGACTTCGCGTACTGGGGAGTTCGGCCGTACGAATCCAGCGAGGTGGTCGGCAACCTGATCACCAACGCCGGGTGGACGCGGCTGATGAACTTGCTCACTGCGCAAGGTGGCACGCAGGCGCTGTCGGCGACCGCGACCCGGATCGGCGTGGGCAACTCGAACACGGCCGAGGCCTACACGGACACGGATCTCGGCGCGTCGGCGGGATCGAGCAACCGATACTTCCAGCCGGTATCCGGCGCTGGCTCGCTCGGTACCCGGACGCTGGCCTTCTCGGCGACGTTCGGTACGGCCGACGGTAACTTCGCCTGGAACGAGTTCGGCATCGACGTGGGCACGCCTACCGTCGCCGGTGGAACCACGGTCAACGCGCTGCTGTTCAACCACAAGGCCAGCATCGCGCAGGGCACCAAGGCCAGCGGCCAGACCTGGACCGCGACCGCGACGCTTACCTTCACCTAGGAGGCACTGTGCCCGCCCTGTCCGGACAGGTGATCAGCACGTTGCGCGATGGCAGCGGCGCGCCGATCATTACGCTCACCTGGTTCTACAACCCCGCGACCGGCGCCCTGCGCAACTCCACCGCCGCATGGACGTCGCCGTCGGGCAAGCAGTACCCGGCCGGCTCATGCCTGATCGTCGACAACGGGACCGGTCGAGCGGTCAAGGTGTCCGCCAGCAACCCGGAGACCGGAACGTCCCGGACGTTCAACATCCCGATCAACGACCGGGTCCTGACCGCCGCACAGCTTGCCGCCGTGCCCGCCCCGAACGGTCCGGTGACCATGTCCGCTGACCTCAGCGGGATCACGTTCGATCTGAGCTGACATGGGCATCGCCGTCGTTCAGCGCAAGAGCAAGGGCGCGAACGCCGGCTCGGTCTCCATCGGCTCGGCGGACGGGTGGGCCACCCCGACGGCCGGCAATCTGCTGGTCATCACGGCCAACTCGGACGCCACGGTCACGCTGAACGCGCCGTCGGGAACTTCGGCGGGGCCGTCCATCATCGACGGCAACGCCGCCTACACCTGGTACAAGTTCGCCAACGGCACCGAGACGACGATCACCGCTTCGCCGTCGGTTTCTGACGACATCGTGCTGACCGTCTGCGAGTACTCCGGGGTCGCCTCGTTCGACACCTCGAACTCGTCGACGAACGTCACGTCGGGAACGTCCACTACGGCCGTATCGGTGACCACCACGGCGGCGGCCGATCTGATCATCTCCGTGGCGGCGATGGCCGGACTGGTCTCGGCGGCGGCGGCGCCCACATCGCCATCGTGGACAGGCGGATTCGTCAACGTCCTCAGCCAGACCTCGCCAGGGCCCGGCTCGGCCACGATGTGCCACACGTTCGTGGGCGAGCTGCTTCCGGCGGGCGCGGCGGGCGCGTACTCCTCGTCGTGCTCGTGGACCAACACGACCACCGTCCGCCAGCAGATCACGCTGGCGTTCAAGGCGTCGGCAGGGTCCACGCCGATCAGCGTGGGCGACGCGGGCGCGGGCGCCGACACGCTGTCCGCCACCGCGGCGGTCGCGCTGGCGGAAACAGCATCGGGCGCCGACGCGCTCAGCGTTCCGGCCCGGACCATCCCGCTGGCCGACTCGGCCGCTGGTGCTGATGCGGCCACTGCCTCGGCGGCGGTCGGCCTGGCGGACGCGGCCGGTGGGATCGAAACGCTGGCGGCTAGCGCCGTCATTCCGCTGGCAGACGCGGGCGGCGCGGCCGACGCGATCGACAACGGTCTGGGCACGGCGAAGAGCGTCGCCGACGCCGGCTCGGCGACCGACACGCTCGGCGTCACGATCGCCACCGGACTGGCCGATGCGGCGGCGGCGACCGACACGCTCGGCGCGAACGTCGTGGCCCCGCTGGCCGACGTGGCGAGCGCGACGCAAAGCCTGACGGTCGCCGCGGTGATGCCTCTCGCCGACGCGGGGTCCGCCGTCGACACGATCGACAACGGGACGGGGACGGCCAAGCCGGTTGCCGACGCCGGCTTGGCCGCGGAAGCCCTGACGGTCGCCGCGGGCGCGTCGCTGGCGGACGCGGGATCCGCTGCCGACGCTCTGACCGTCGCCGGCTCGATCCCGCTGGCGGACGCGGGCGGCGCGGCGCAGTCCATCGCGGCATCCGTCGCGGCACCGCTGACCGACGGTGGCGCCGCGGGGCAGACCCTGACTGTGGCCGTCGTACTGGCCCTGTCGGACGCCGCCGCTGCTGCCGACGCCGCTCTGGGGCAAGACGTCGCCAACGTGGTCCGATCGTTCGGGGACGCAGGCTCGGCAGCGGATGCCCTGACGTTCGTTCCCGGACTGGTCACCGGACGGCCCGGGGTGACCGGGGATCCGGTGGCGGCGGTCGCAACCGGCGACGCGGCGACCGCGGTGGCGAGCGGGGATCCGATCAACGCGAGCGTGACGGGAGTCTACTGATGCCGCAGACGGTGTACGACGTGGGCGACCCGATCACCTCACGGCTCAAGCTGGGCGTGACCCCGGACGTCAGCACGACCCGGACGGTCATGGTCAAGCGGCCGGACGGCACGACCGTCGCCGCAGCGCCAGGCGCGTTCGTCGGCGACGAGGTGACCGTCCAGTTCTACGCGACCGACGACGGGACCGTGAGCGGGACCACCGACGCGTCCGCCGGGGACTGGCTCGTGGTCTGGAAGGTGACCGGCACCGGGGCGTCGGTCACGCCGAAGATCTACAACGTGGCGCCGCTGCCCGGCACGTCCACCCGGCCGGCGTGGTCACCGTTCCTGTCCGACGTCGCCGATCACGTGCCGTTCCTGACGCAGGACGAGTCGACGCCCGGCTCGCAGGTCTGGCTCGGCACCTTCACCGGCTACACCTCGCCGACCGACGAGCAGGCTCAGCGCCACATCGACGCGGCCGTACGCATGGTCGGGGCGGGGCTCGGGACGCTCACCGGCAGCCTGTCGCCGATGGCTCGCACCGTGGCCGCGCTGCGCGCCGCGGCGACGCTGTGCCGCGCGTTCGCGCGCAGCGCCGACGACCGGGCTCGAGCCGACGGTCTGGACCGGCAGTTCGCCCTGGACCTGAAGGCGTTGCAGTCGGCGGCCGACGACGCCGGAACGACACCCGCATCGGTCGGTCCCGTGATGTACGCGCCCACGCCCGTCGCGTGGGGCGACCGCCTCTTGGTCGACGGATCCGATCCGGTGGCCAGTAACCGCGAATTCCTCTGGCCCGAGTAGGAGAGATCATGACCGATTTCGCAGCCGACGCCGGCAACACCACGGCGGGCGGCCTCTTGACCCCCCGGACCGGCACGGGCTCCGGCGACACGGTCCCGGCCGGCGCTCGAGTGGTCGCCGTCGCGGCCGGCGGCCTGACCATCACCCTGACCAACGCGCAGACGCAGGACGGACTCGCGGTGGCCAACAAGACGCACGCCCTGACCACCGGTCAGGTGAAGTCGTTCCGGGTCAACCCGTCGTGGGGCGACGCCAACGGTCGCGTCCCGTTCGCGGTCACCACGGGCACCCCGGGCCAGCTCACCTACTACGTGACTGATTGAGGAGACGATCATGCTGTACGCACTGCACAGGCTTTCGGCACCCGGCACGCTGGTGGCCGGATACCAGCGCGGCGACGAGATCCGCGAGGAGGTCGCCGAGGCCTGGGAACTCGTGCTCGGCGAGGACGTCAGCGAGGAGCGGCCCGACCTCGAGCCGCCCGCCCCGGTCGTGCCCCGGCCGGGCCCGGGCGATAACCGCGTGGCGTGGGAGACGTGGGCCCGCGCCAACGGCATGAGCGAGGAGGATGCCGCGGCGGCCACGCAGGACGACCTCGAATCGTTCGAGCCGGCGGCCAACGACGAGCGCGTGGAGAGCGGCCCAGTCCGCCCGGCTGACTCCGCCAAGAAGGCCGAGTGGGTCACGTACGTCAGCAAGCACCCGCAGGCGACCGCCGAGGATCAGGCGTGGGCCGGCGACGACGCGACCACCAAGGCCGACCTTCAGGCGTGGCAGCCCGGGCCGGCGCGCTCGGGTGACCCGGTGGCCGAGGCAGCGACCGAGCAGGCGAACGGCTGACCATGTCCGCGCCGGTGCGCTTCCAGATGGACCCGCGATGGGAGGTCGGCCTGCTCGCCGTCGGCGCGCCCGCGATGGAACAGGCGGCCGTTGTTGTGGCCGCTGGACAGAAGCGCCGGATGCCGGTGAGCGAGGACGGCAGCTACGGCCGCACGCCCGGCTACGCCCGTGACCGCGTCCAGGTGGAGCGGGGCGGCGACACGATCGGGCCGTTCTGGGACGTAGGCTCCGACGCGACCACGCCCGAGGGGTACAACTACCCCCTCGGCCTGGAACTCGGCACTCCGCCGCACACCATCGAGAGCCACGGCGACTATCCGCTGCGCAACCGCAAGACCGGCCAGATCTTCGGTCGCAGCGTGCAGCACCCCGGCAACCCGCCGTTCCCGTGGTGCCGCGCGGCACTCGGCGACCTGGCCGGCAGGGTGTTCCGGTGACGCTCCCCGATGGCGCGATCGACCTCGGTCACGAGACGTTTTACACGAAAGTCTTCCGCGACGACGAGTGGATCGGCATCCACGAGTGGCACAAGGAGCGCGGCGAATACGAAGCGGGCTTCATCGCGTTCACCGGACGCACCCGGCCGGAATGGTGGTCGCCCACCTCGCCGACGTGGGAAGTCCTGAGCGAAGATCCGCTCACGCTGAGCCCATCGCTTGCCTGCCAGCAGTGCGACCACCACGGCTTCATCCGTGACGGACGATGGGTGCCGGCGTGAGCGCCCGGACGTACGTCGACGCGGTCGGCGCGATGGCAGCCTGGATCAACTCGCGGACGGACACGCTGTGCGGTCCGGGCAACCCGCTCTGGCTCGGCGCGCACATGCGCAAGCTCGGCGGCGGTGAGCCCAAGACGTACGCCTTCATCGAGGAGCAGTACTCCAGCCGGTCGCAGGACTCCGGCGAGAACCCGGACATGATGGCCGCGCTCAGCGCGCAGGTCTACGGCGGGACGCGAGAGGCTGCCACCACGGCGGCGGTCGCGCTGGCCGAGGAGATCAGCACTCAGATGGAAGGGCGGGGGGTCACCGTCGGCGGCGCCGTGCTGATGGTGTCCGACGACATCACCGGACCGTCTTGGGTGCCCGATGGCGACCTACCCCGCCTCATCGTCAACTTCACCGTGCGGATGCGGCCGGCCTAGAACAGGCGCCCCGCCCCGGCGATCAGGTCGTCGGTGATATCGGCGACCACTTCCGCCTCAGCCCGGAACTGACCGATCAACTGGTCCATGGAGGCTACGGCTTCCATGATCTGACCGCACGCCTTCAGTGCCGCGGCCTCGGCCGCTGCGTTCATCGCGTGGCCGCCGGTCACCTCGGCGCAGACGCTGCGCTCGCCGGTGCGCACCGGAAGGCCGCGCATGCGAGCCACCAGCCCGCGCAGGTCGTCTGCCTGGTTCTGAGCGTCGCGGCTCAGCTTGAGCAGAAATTCGGTCGTCTCCACGTCGTCCCCTCTCGTCGGTACGGCTGACTGTACCCCCAACGAGAGATCGAGTGAAGCGGCGACAGGGATGCAGGCGCGTCCACTCGCAGAGCCCTGCCGCTTGACCGGCCCTCTACCGAGCTGAGGTACCTCGCCGCGTTGCGGCTGGGTCGGGATTTGAACCCGCGACTTCCGGTCCGCACCCATTAGACCACCCGACCCGCACGAGCGGGATCGGGCCTTCGGTGTGCCCCCAGAGGGGCCGAACCCTAGGAGTGATCCATGCCCGCAATGACCGTGCCGAAGAGTGCCCTCTCTTTCGGCGCCGGATACCTGCTCGTTGCCGACTCCGGCACGGCCGCGCCGACCAACACGGTCGTCGGCTCGGTCTTCACCGACACTTGGCCCGCGGGCTGGAACCTGTGGGGCGTGACCCGCGAGGGCCACACGCTCAACATTGAGATCGACAGCGAGGCCGTGGAGGCGGCCGAGTACCTGGACCCGCTGCTCAACGTCACGACCGGCCGCACCATCACGGTCGAGTTCGAGATCATGCAGATCCACCTGACCAACTTCAAGCGGGCATTCAACGGCGGCACGAAGACGCCGACCGGCTCGGGTACGACGCTGCTCACCACGTACACCCTGCCGGCGATCGGCGCCGAGGTGCGCCAGCAGATCGGGTGGGAGTCGGTGGACAACACCGAACGCTGGTGGGGGATGCAGTGCTTCCAGACCGGTGGCGTCGGCATCCAGCGGCAGAAGGGCGCCGACAACGCCTCGCTGCCGCTGACCTTCACGCTCGAGCCGGACGCGAGCTCGCAGCCGGTCTACTTCGCGGCGGCGGGTACGACCCGTGGCTGATCTCGCGATGGTGCCGGGCGCGGCTTCCGCGAACTGGCCACCCCTGCCCGATCAGCCGAGCGCTGGTCAGCCGTACCCCGTCGAGCACACCACGCAGTCCGTGCAGGCCGCGGCGGAAGGTGTCGTCGAGGGCGATCACGTCGAGTTCATGGGCGAGAAGTTCCGGCTCGCTGACAAGGTCGGGATCATGCCGATGTTGGCGTTCGCCAACGCCAGCAAAAAGGGCCTCGACTCCGACGACATGGAAGGCCTGGCGGCGATGTACTCGCTGATCAGGTCGGTCATCTGGCGACCGCCGCTGTACGAGAACGGCCAGCGGGTAGTCGACGACGACGGCCACCCGCAGCGCGACGAGCGCGAGTGGGACCGGTTCGCCCGGCTTGCCGACGACGAGCAGGCGGAAGGCGAAGACGTGATGGACTTCGTCTCTGAGGCCATGTCGGTGATCGCAGCCCGCCCCCGCAAGCCGCGAGGGCTCTCCTCGGGCTCCTCGCGGCGAACATCGGAGAAGTCGAGGGACGTCTCATCCTTGCCGGCCACCATCCCGGGGGCGGATGGGCTGACCCCCGTGGCGCACTTGGGCCACTAGACGTCATGCCGGCCCGGGCGGTGCTGAACATGGTCTACGCCATGGCCATCGAGAAGCGTGACGAAAAGGGGCGCAAGGAGTTCGACGACAAACTGTACGGATGGTCCGAGATCAACGATCGGGCCAACCAGGAACTCACAGGCGGAGGTGAGAGCTGATGGTGGCTCTCGCCTCTGCTTTTGTGCGTCTGCGGCCGGACCCCAACAAGCGCGAGTTCGAGAAGACCGGCAAGGAGATGGGCGACGCCGCGGGCAAGGGCGCCGGAAAGGCATTCGGTGACGGGTTCTACCGCGACGCCAACGGCAAGTTGCGGCAGGCCAATGGCCGGTTTGCCACCGACGCGCAGAAGGCCATGCTCGAGGGCGGTCAGCGCTCGGGCCAGGGCTTCGCTGACGGCTTCACCAAGGGCTCGTCGGGCATCGTCGGCGCGATCAAGAGCAACCTCAAGTTGGCGGCCGGCGTCTTCGTCCCGCTCGGACTGGCTGCCGCGGTCGGCGAAATCGGGAAGATCGGCATCGCCTACGAGGACAACCTGAATATCTTCAAGTCCGTCTCGCAGGCCACCGGCGATCAGATGAAGCAGGTCGCCGACCAGGCGCGCAAACTCGGCGCCGATGTCCAGCTTCCCGGCGTCTCGGCGGCCGGCGCGGCGGCGGCGATGACGGAGCTCGCCAAGGCGGGCTTCAGCGTGCAAGAGTCGATGGACGCTGCGCGCGGCACGCTCCAGCTCGCGCGCATCGCCAACATCTCCGAGGCCGAGGCGGCGGAGATCGCGGCGAATGCCGTCAACGCGTTCGGCATCCAGGCCAAGGAGACGGGCTTCGTCGTCGATCAGCTCGCGGCCGCGGCCAACTCGTCGTCGATCGAAGTGACCGAGGCATCGTTCTCGTTCAAGCAGGCGGCGGCGGCCTTCTCCGGTCTGCTCGGCCCGGCGGTCGGCAGCAAGGAAGCGATTACCGAGCTGAACACCGCTATCGCGATCCTCGGCAACAACGGGATCAAGGGGTCCGACGCGGGCACCAGCCTGAAGCAGATGTTGCTCCAGCTCACCGGCCCGTCGGATCAGGCCAAGGGCATCATGCGTGAGCTGGCCGCCGAGGCGTTCGGCGTCAACGTCTCGCTCAAGCAGCAGAACGACATCCTGCACGGCGGCGCCAAGGTCCGCGGCACGGCCATCAACCAGTTGTACAAGATGAATCCGCAACTGGAGCACATGGGCGACATCGCCTACGACGCCAACGGCAAGATGCGCCCCCTGCGCGACATCATCGACCTGGTGGCCAAGGGCACCGCCAACATGACGCAGGAGGAGAAGAACTACGCCATCACGCAGGTCTTCGGCGCCGACGCCACGCGGTCGGTGCTGGCCCTGCTCAAGGGCGGAGTTCCGGTCTACGACAAAATGCGGGCGGCGATCACCAAGAGCGGCGCGGCGGCCGACTTTGCCGCGGCCAAGAATGCGGGGCTCGGCGGCGCGATCGACAACGTCAAGAGCCAGCTCGAGAACGCGGCGATTGCGATCTACAACGTCGTCAAGGGACCTCTGACGCAGGGGCTCAACGGCCTGGCCGCCGCACTGCCCGGGATCTTCGACAAGATCGGCAAGGTCTTCACCTTCGTCCGGGACAACATCGGGACGATCCGGGACTGGGCGCTGGCCATCGGCGCCGTGACGCTGGCGCTGAAAATCAACTCGGCGATGCTGGCCGTGCAGGCGGCCGGCGGGCTGCTCCAGTTCTTCAAGGGCGTCAGCATCATCACCCGGATCACCCGGGCGTGGGCGGCCGCTCAGGTGCTGCTCAACGCGACGCTGATCGCCAACCCGATCGGTGCGGTCATCATCGCGATCACCGCGCTCGTTGCTGGGCTCGTGCTGCTCTACCGGCACAACGAGACGTTCCGGAAGATTGTGCAGGCGGTGTGGGGCGCGATCAAGAAGGCGATATCGGCCACCGTGGATTGGATCGTCGGCACGGCGTGGCCGGCACTCAAGCGGGCGTGGGACGCCATCGCAGCGGCCTCGGTCTGGCTGTGGAAGAACATCATTCAGCCGGTGTGGGAGGGCATCAAGAGCATCATTAGCGTGGCCGTCGCCGTGGTGAAGTTCCAGATCGGCTTGGTCATCGGCATCTTCAAGGCGGTCGCCACCGTCGCGACCTGGCTGTGGCAGAACGTGTTCTCGCCGGTATTCAAGGGCATCGCGAAGATCGTCGAGATCACCTGGCTCGTGATCCAGGTGGTCTTCAAGCTGATCGCCAACATCATCACCAACGTCGTCGGCCGCGCGGTCACCTGGCTGCGCGGGGTGTGGGACGTCGTGTTCGCGCAGATCAGCCGGTCGATTCAGTTCTGGTGGGGTGTGGCCAAGGGCATCTTCAACCTGTTCCGCACCTACGTGCTCGGACCGCTCCAGACCGCGCTCAACACCGTGCGGTCGTTCTTCGCGCGGATCTTCACGGCCATCGCCAACACGGTCACCGGATGGTGGCGTACCTACGTGTCGCCGATCTTCGCGCAGGTGCGCCGCGGGTGGGACGCGCTCGCCAACGGCTTCAGCACGGTCTACAACACGAAGATCCGGCCGCTCTTCCAGCGGTTCGTCGACTTCATCAAGAAGAACGTCGTCGGCGGATTCGGCGAGGGCGTCAGCCTGATCGGGCGCGCGTGGGACAAGGTCAAGGAGGTGGCCAAGAAGCCGGTCAGCTTCGTGGTCAACTCGGTGATCAACCCGTTCATCCGCGGGCTGAACAAGGCGGCCTCGATCGTCGGGGTCAAGGATCGGGTCAGCGAGATCTCGGGCTTCGTCAAGGGCGGCGAGTACGGCAAGGCGTCCGGCGGCAAGATCTCCGGTGCGGGGTCGTTCACCGACAACCGTCAGGCGTGGGTTCCCGGTCAGGGCGCCGTGCAGCTCCAGGGCGGCGAGTTCATCGTCCGCCGCTCGATGACCGCCGCGGCACTGCCGCTGCTGCGCTGGATCAACGCCGGCATGAAGGGCGGCGGCCGGCTGCTCTCGCAGTTCCTCGGCCGCAAGGTGGCGCGCGAGCCGGGCGACGGCAGCGAGGGCTACGCGTTCAAGGACGGCGGCATCGTCGGCTGGGTCAAGGACGTGTGGGGCGCGGTCACCAACCCCGGCGAACTGCTGAAGAAGCCGTTCGAGGCGGCGCTCAAGCGGATCCCCGGCGGCGGCCTGCTGCGCGACATGGTGGCCGGCGCGGGCAAGCGGCTGCTCAACGGCGCAGTCTCGTGGCTCACGAAGATCGGATCCGGGGGCGGCGGCGGCAACGTCGGCAAGGCGATGAACTTCGTCCGGTCCCAGGCCGGCAAGCCGTACATCTGGGCCGACGCCGGCCCGGACGGCTACGACTGCTCCGGCATCGTGTCGGCGGTCTACAACATGATGGCCGGCAAGAACCCGTACTCGCACACCTTCTCCACCGGCAGCCTTCCCGGCCCCTGGTTCCGGCCGGGCAAGACCGGGCCGCTCATGGCCGGATGGTCGCACCCGGGCCAGCGGCCGGCGTCCGCGTCGGTCGGGCACATGGCCGGCCAGATCGGCGCGCTGCCGTTCGAGTCCACTGGATCCGGTGGCGTGCGCGTCGGCGCCCGGGCCCGGCGGATCAGCGACTTCGCCAGCAAGGGCGGGGCGCGGTTCGCGGGCGGCGGACTGTTCGGCGAGAAGATCCAGCTCTTCGACTCCGGCGGGTACTGGCCGTCCGGAACTCTGGGAGCGAATCTGTCCGGCCGCACAGAGTACGTTGATCCGAAAGGCCAGGGAGGCGGCGGGGTGACCATCAACATCCACGAGGGCGCGTTCTCCGGCGCGGTCATCGCCAACAGCAGGCAGGCGGAAGACCTCGTCGTGACCGCCTACAACTCGGCGGTCAGCAAGCGGCGGATCAAGCCATGAGCGCGGTCCGCGGGTGGCAGCTCACGATCGACTGGTCCGGCGGCGGGGGGCTGACCGGGCCGCTCGAGGACGTGACCAACTACGTCAACCGCGAACCGATCACCGTCGCGTGGGGGCGCCCGGTCGACAAGGTAGACCTGGACACCCCCGCGTCTGACGGCTCGTTCGGACTGATCAACCGCACCCGCACGTGGGATCGGTACTTCAGCCCGGAGAACGCGGCGTCGCCGATCTACGGGAAGATCACGCCGGGCAAGACGGCGACCCTGACCAAGACGGTTCGCGGCGCGAGCACGGTCAAGAGCGAGTCGTGGGCCGACGCCGCGGCGGGGGTCGCCGGATGGGCCGCGCAGTTCGGCGGCTCGGTCAGCCGGGTGACCACGCCGACCGAGGACGGGGATGGTGCGCTGCGGTACGTCCCGCCCGGCGCGGTCGCCACGGTCGGCATCATCACCTCGTCGTACGTGAGCATCGCCGATCAGCCGGCGGGGAGCTATATCCTGGCGTTCCGCGTCTACGGCAGCACGGCGTGGGCGGACACGACGGCCGTCATCGACTGGTACGACTCGTCGAGCACCTACCTGTCCAGCGCATCGACCGGCGCGGTGGCGTTGCCCGCAACCACCTGGACGACGATCCAGAGCACGGCGCTCGTGCCGCCCGCCACGGCGACCAAGGCACTGCTGCGACTGCGGCTCGGCTCCACTCCGCCCAACACGCTCCAGATCACCGTCGACAACATGTCGCTGATGAGCACGCCGGCCGACGACGGCAAGACGTACACCCTGTTCTCCGGTGTGCTCGACGACCTGAGCGTGGACAGCCAGTCGGCGGCCCGGACGTTCAGCGGGAAGCTGATCGACTCGTGGAACGGGCCCACCGGCGACTCGCTGTCGACGCAGGTTTACCAAGGCGTGCGCACCGGCGCGGCGATCGACCTCGTGCTGACCGCCGCCGGATGGACCGGTGGGCGGTCGCTCGACCCGGGCGCGACGGTGATCCCGTACTGGTGGGAGGAGGGCACCGAGCCGGCGGCGGCTATCGCCAAGCTGGTCAACTCCGAGGGCTGGCCGGCCATCGCGTACGTCGAGGCGGGGACGTTTGTCTTCCGCGACCGGCATCACCGGATCCGGTCCGCAGCCTCCAACACGTCGCAAGCCACATTCAGCTACATCTTCCCGGCCGGCATCCGGGACACGATCGACTTCAAGGTGGAGAAGGACTCCTTCGAATACGACCATGGGCTGAAGAGCATCTACAACGTGGCCACGTTCTCGGTGGATCAGCGCAGGCCGACAGACATCATCGAGGTGTGGTCGTCGGAAGACCCGATCTCCATGACGGCGTCCGAGACGCGCACCATCTTCGCCGAGCCGAGCGACCCGGTCATCAACGCGATCACCCCGAGCACCGACAACGGGGACATCCAGGTGCTCAGCGGATCGTTCACCGCCACCATCGATCGGACCTCGGGGCACAAGTTCATCGTTGTCATCACGTGCACCGGGACCGGCACGATCAGCCGGCTCGCGCTGCGCGGCAACGCGCTGCCGGTGGCCCGGACCGTCCAGGCCTCGGCCTCCGACCCTGCCTCGATCAGCCGGTACCAGGCGGCGAAGTGGCCGAGCGAGTCGGCGCCGGAATGGGCCAACGTCTACGACGCGCAGGCCATCGCCGACCGGACCGTCTCGATCTACGCCGACAACCGCCCGCGGATCAGCTTCACCGTGCCCGCCTTCAACGACCGGTACTCCAGCAGAATTCTGTCCCTGCGGATCTCCGACCGGATCACCGTCCGCAACGACGTGCTGGGGGTGCTCGGCGACTTCCAGGTGGAACGGCTGGAGCACATCGTGACCCGGTTGCAGGTGCACCGGCTGCGGGTGTCCTGCGTGCGCGCCGACCCCGTGCAGCCGAGCAACGCCATCACGTTCGGGGTGGCCGGCAAGGGCTTCGACCAGGGCGCATTCGTCACGCCGGGCATCGACAACCCGTCGACGATGTTTGTGTTCGACCAGGCGGGCCAGGGCTTCGACCAAGGCGTGTTCGCGACCTAGGAGACGAGATGACGCTTCCCGTACTGCTCGAACAGCCACCCGACACGACCGCGCCGGTCGTCGTCAACTGGAGCCGCTGGATCTCCCGGTGCCCCGGGCCCGGCTGCCGCAACGCGTGGCAGGTGGAGATCGCGACCATCCTGTGGATGTGCCGCGACTGCTGGGCGGTCAACCGGGCGACCTGGCCCGCCGACCCCGGAGCCATCGCGTACGTGCTGGCGCAGCGGCCGGACCCGATCACCCGCAACTGGGAGCCGGGCGAGACGATCACCGATCTATTGATGGAGAACGCTCAGCACGGCATCGTGCCCGACGAGCTCGAGCCGGGTACCGACGACGTGCTGACCGAGGTGGACGGCCGCGTGGTGTCCGGCGTGCTGCTGCCGGCCATCGAACGGGCGCGGGCACTGATCGCCGAGGCGGGCCCGGCCGCGGCGTTGCCACGACCTCCCGAGGAGAACTGATGGCCTGGTCTACCCCGCTGACTGCGGTCAGCAACGCGACCTTGACGGCGGCGCAGTGGAACGCCAGCGTCCGGGACAACATGCTGGAGACGCCGGCCGCCAAGGCGACCGCGGCCGGCTCGATGTTCGCCAGCACGGCCGCGAACTCGATCGCCGAGCGCATCCCGTCGACGGCCACGGTGAGCACCGGCCAGAGCAGCGCGATCACGTCGTACGGCGACCTGGCCACCGCGGGCCCCGCGGTCACCGTGACCACCGGGCCCAAGGCGCTGGTGGCGATCGGCTGCGTGCTGACCACCGACACGACCGGCATCCGGGCGTACATGAGCTACGCCGTCTCCGGGGCGACGACGGTCGCGGCGGCCGACGACGTGGCTGTGGTCAACGACGCATCGGCGGCCAGCAAAATCATCGGCGCCAGCCGGGTAAGCATGCCCACGCTGACCGCCGGATCCAACACGTTCACCTCGAAGTACCGCGTGACCAGCACCAACGGCACGTGGTCGCAGCGCAACATGGTCGTGCTCCCCTTCTAGAAGGAGAACATCGTGGTAGCCAAGTCGGCCGACTTCGTGCCGTACCTGCTCGGCGCTCAGCGCACCGTCGTCCGCGACGGTCTGGGAACCGACATCATGGGTGGCGAGAAGTCGCTCTACAACACGAACCTGTCCACGCTGTCGCTGATCGCGATGGTGATGAAGGTGATCCAAGATCTCAATCCCGCCGTGGCCACCGATGCCGCGTGGCAAGCCAGGCTCAACGCGGCCATCGACATGACCGGCGGGTGGCCCGGCTGGATCCTCGGCCAGGTGCGACCGGAAGACCTGGCGATGTACGGCGCGACCATGTCCGACTCCCTGGAAGTGCTTCAGCAGAAGATCCGGGATTACGACATCGCGCACCCGTGACCCTTCACCTGGTCGACGTCGCCAGCTACCAGGGCGCCCTGCGGGCCGAGGACGTCAAGGCGGCCGGATTCGGCGCGGTAAACCTGAAGATCTCCCACGGGCTCGGCGTGAAGAGCGTGCATCCCAACGTCGCATGGTGGGCGCTCGACGCGCGCCGAATCGGCCTCGGCATCTCGACGTTCCACTACCTGACCGCCGACGCGCCCGGCGAGGATCAGGCCGAGTACGCATACCGGCGGATCGTGTCGCTCGGCCTGCTCGGCGGGACCGCTCACCAGATGGACGTCGAGTCCGACCCGGCACCAACGCTGGCCTCGGTGCGGAGTTACCTGGAGCGGATGACGCAGCTACTCGGCCGGCCGGTCGCGCTCTACACCGGCGACTGGTGGTGGGCGGCCCGCAAGGGCTGGGACGTGCACGACCTCAGCCCGTACCTGTGGGCGCCGCCGAACACCAGCTATCTCGGCACTTACCCCGGCGACGCATCGGAGCACTGGACGGCGGGCTACGGTGGATGGCCGACGCTGGCCGTTATGCAGTACGCCGTCGGTCCGCTGCCGGGTGGCACGATAAAGGTCAGCAAGAGCGCCATCCGCGACGAGACGGTGTGGCGCGATCTCACACTCGGGAGGCCCGGCATGAGCTACGCGCCACAGTCGTTGCTCGACGCCCGGACGTTCTACATCACCACGCTCAAGAAGGCGGGATTCACGATCGCACCGGCGGCCGTGGGCATCGTCGGCGACGACTCGCACGCGAAGTCCGGCACGTCGTACCACCTCGGCAAGGACGCGCTGAAGGAGACGGCGTACTCCATCGTCGAATCCTCGCGCGACCGCAACGGGCTGACCAACGCCGCTGCGGCGCTCGACCTCGGCTGGTTCGAGATCACGGTGGACGGCAAGAGGCACAACCTGCGGACGTTCTCGATCTGGGTCGTCGCGCAGTGCAAGGCCGGGACTGCGGACACGGCGGACATCCGCGAGGTGATCTACTCGCCCGACGGCGATGTGGTCAAGCGGTACGACCGGCTCGGCCACCGCACGACCGGCGACAGCAGCCACACGAGCCACACGCACCTCAGCCGGTTCCGCGACGCAGAGAAGAGCGATTCGCTCACCCGGCTGCTCAAGCGATACTTCACGGAGATCGGCGTATTGGAGGACGACGAGATGGCCATCACCCTGGATCAGATCGGCGACGAGTTCGAGGCTCGGCTCAGGGCGGTGCTCGCGTCGTCCAAGCAGGCGGACGGCACTCCGACATCGCTGATCGGCCGGCTCACCCTCGATCAGGGCATCCCCAACGGGATGAAGGACGGAGCGCCCCGCGACAACGCGTGGGCGGTCATCCGCGACCTGGGGATCGCTCTGCGCACCGTGGGCGCCACCGCGCAGGCCACGCTTCGCAAAGTCACCGACGACGACGCCGAAGCCGATCGCATCATGGCCGAGGTGAACCGGCGATCCGATGAACTGTCGCGCGCCGTGGCCGGCGTACCGCTCGAGGTGCTCAACGCGCTTGGCGATTCCAGCGTCAGCGACGAGCAGGCCGCGCAGGCGCTCGCCGCTCTGTTCGGCGACCGGTGGCCGCGCATCGCGCGGATGGCCGGGTGATCCTCAAGCTCCACCGGAGCGTCGGCTTCCGGGGATCGTTCCTGGTGGCGTTCTCGCTGGTGGACTTCGTGTACGCAACCTGGCTGCTGACCGGGCCGCCGTCGGGCACCTCGCGCTGGTTCGACGCCGTGGTGCCCATCTTCTTCTGGGCCGTGGCGTGGGCCGCGGTCGGGGTCATCTGCCTGTTCTACGCGTTCCGGCGGCCGAGCCTGCCCGGCTTCTACGCAGCGATCAGCATCAAGGTCGTGTGGGGGCTCGGCTGCGTCTTCGGCTGCGTGCTCGGCGACGTACCGCTCAGCTCGATCGGCATCTGGGGCTTTTTCGCGTGGGCGGTGTGGCGGATCGCGGGATGGCCCGAGCCGACCGGGATGGGTAAGGATCAGGATCATGACGCTTGAGACCAAGGATGTCCTGACCCTGATCTCACTCCTGATCGCCGCGGCGAGCATCCTCCTGGTCAGCCGCAACGCGCGCCGGGCGACCGCCGTGCAGGCGCAGAACCTGGACGTCACTCGGATCCGGGACCTGCGGCACGAGGTGGCCGAGACCAAGGCCGAACTCGCCGAGACCCGGCAGGAGTTGCACCGGGTCAAGAATCAGGCGACCGAACTGAGCGTTCAGGTCAACGCCATGAACGAGGCGCTGTCGGACGCCTACCGGCGGCACACCGAGATGCTTATGTACGCGCGCATGCCCGGCGTGACGATCGAAGACTGGCTCCGGCACTTCGATCAGACCCCGCCGGAGATCACCCCGCACGCCGGCCGGACGTGATGGGAAGATAGACCCGTGACTATGTTGACCACACCGCGGCCGGACGCGTTCGACTCGCGGCTCAGCGTCCAGGAGTGCACCGACGACACGTGGCGGGTGCTGGCGCCGCTGATCTGGACCGGCACCGAGGGCGACACGTTCACCGTGCCCGTCGGCTTCGTGACCGACTTCGCCACGGTGCCGCGGTTCCTGATCTGGAAGGTCCGCCCGTACGGCCCGTACACCCGCGCGGCTGTGCTGCACGACTGGTTGCTGGTCGAGCTGGCCGCGTGGGCACGGGAGTACCGCTTCCGCGGGCGGCCGACCGGCTACCTGCCCCGGCCTCCCGCCACGTCTCGCGAGACGGATGGGATCTTCCGGCGAGCGATGGAAGACCTCGGGGTGTCGTGGCTGACGCGGTGGCAGATGTGGGCCGCGGTCCGGCTCGCGTCGTGCTTCAACTCGCGCCGGTCGTACGGCCGGCAGTTCTGGCGGGACGCGCCGGCCGTCTTCGGGATCCTGCTCGCGTCGGCGCCGATCCTGATCCCGGGCGCGCTCGGCGCGCTGATCTCTCTCATACTCGCCTGGCCTTTCACCGGGCGCCGGCCCTGGCGGGGCCGCAAACCACAGGAGGCGTAATGCCCAGCACGGAACAGCCCAACGGGAAGAACCGACTCTTCAACGACTCCAAGCTCGGCCTGCTCGTCACCGGCGGGCTCACCGTCGTGTTCGACGGCGTGCTTGACGGCGTGATCGACGCGCTGACCAACGTGGACACGTCCGGCTGGAGCGGATGGTGGACCACCGTGGCATCCGCTGCGCTGGCGACCGCGCTCGGCGCCGTGACCGCGTTCAAGGCCAAGCGGGAGAAGGCTCGCGCCAACCTCTGACCCACCGCACGCAGGACCGCCCCCGGCTCAGGTCGGGGGCGGCTTCTTTTTCGTCTTTAGCTGGTCGACTTGCGCTCTACGACGCCCGGCCTTTCCGGGTAGACCCACCGCTCCCCCGGGGGGACCAGCGGGCTCGACCATCGCCGTCCTGCGATGGTATCGCAAGCTAGTGCTTGCACCCCTGGCAGTGCACGGCAACGCCGGGGCATGCGCCGGCGTGGTTGAGACGGTTGGCCAGGATGAGCAGCACGATCACGGCGAAGACGAATCCCCCGACGATGGGGCGGGCGTCGACACCCGCCATCGCGTGGCGGACCATCGCGATGGCGGCCAGGATCGCGCCGACGATCAGGGCGCAGGAGGCGACCGCGAACGCCATCGCCTTCAGCATCGCCGACATGATCGGGTGCGACCGATCCCACTTGCGCAGGCGGGTGCGCAGCGGCACCTTCACGTCGGGCATCAGCATGCGAGCCTTGATCGCGTACAGACCCGGGCCGATCTCGCGGACGGGGATCTTCTCCACCTCGGTCAGCAGGCGGCCGCGATGCGCGGCGACACGCAGCACCATCTCCAGGTCATGCTGGGTGCCCACGATGGTCTCCACCCGGGGCACCAGTTCCCTACTCGTCACGTCGTCTCCTCTCGTGCCCGATTCGCATCGGATGCGTCTCATGCTAGGTGACGGGTGCGCCCATGCGAAAGCCCCCCGCCCGGTGAGCGGGGGGCTTTCGTCAGGGGGATCAGGAAAGCCAGTAGGCGATCAGGTAGGCCAACGTGCCCAGCCAGGCCAGGCCGAACACGATCAGCTTCAGCAGCAGGATGTGTGCGGGGGTCGGCATCTCGCGCGGACGGAACGCCACCGCCGTGACGATGACCAGGCCACCGAGAACGAACCAGGCGGCGGAACTGGTGGAGCTGTCGGGAGCGGAGAAGCCTCCCACCGCATCCGTCGCCCGGCTCCACAGCCACCTCACGCCGAGCGCGACCGCCGCAGCCAGACCGACCACCGCGAGCGGTGCGGCCAGGAAGCGCCGAAAGAAGAACCAGCCGGCGTTGTCCTCGCCCATCTTGCGCGCCGCGGCCCGCTCCGCTTCCTGCTTCCACTCGCCCTTGCTGAGCATCGTCTCCTGCCTCTCGTCACGCCCATTACAGCACGGAGGCGGCTCACCTCAGCGGCATCACTCTCCCCGCGCGCCCCTGTGCGTCTCGCAGTTCCGTGATCACGGCGTCCAGGTCACGCACCGCGTCGGACAGATTGCCGACAGCGGACCGGCGGTGGCGCGCCATCGCCCCGGCGTACTGATTGGCCAGGCTGGGCCGCACGCCGGCTGCCACCAGTCCATCGGCCAGACCGTCGGCCGCGACGGTCGGCAAGAACTGCTCGATCTCCTCCTGGATCACCTTCAGTCGCCGGACCCAGGCTGCCGCCCACGCCGTAGCTTCGGCGGTCGTGCGGGTGCTCATCGGCTTTCCAGAACCAGCGACCCCGAATTGCCGCGGCGCGCTTTGTGGTCGGCGGCCGAAACGATGTGGGCCAGGGCGCCGAGCGTTTTCGACGCGCTTGTCAATTCATCGTCCAGCGATCGGAAATACGACCGCAGGGCACTGCCGTATTCGCCGATCTGCCCCTCTGTCATGCCAGCGGTGCGCAGCGCGGCGTCGAACAGGTCGGGGGTGCGGCCGTGGCTGTACATCGCCTCCACCCGACCGATCAGCTTGACGACCTCGGTCTGGACGGCCTGCATCTCTGCGGACAGTTGCGCGAACGTCTTAGCCATGTTGCGGACTCCTTCTCGGTGAGGTTTGCGGACCGCAGGCACGAACCTGCGGTCCGCAGGTTTGCGTGATCAGGCTGCGTCGAACCGGCCCTGACTCGAGCCGGACTTGCGGTTGTGGAAGCTGCCCAGGAAGATCTCGTACGCCCGGGCGATGGCCGCGGCGCTGGCGACCTGCGATGCGGCGGCTTGCGCAAACTGCCGATTGATCTGCCATGCCGCGATCTTCAGATCGGCACCGAACGCCCACGGCGAGCCGGAGACGTTCTTGGCGCGGGGCAGCTCGCGCCGCAGGTCCACGCCGACTTCCACCAGGCGCATCGAGTTGCCTAGGAAGTGGTGCCGGATGTCCGCCTGCCGAGCCTCGAACTCCTTGGAGTTGTGGGGCGTCCAGATGCCCTCGTAACCGTCAACCATGCCCTCTCCTCGGGGTGTCAGATGTATACGGGGTGTGATCAGTGCCGGGTGTCAGATAGGGGGTGTCAGGTGTCAGATAGGGGGGTGTCAGAAGCGATCCCCCCTATACGCCAGACGGCCGGGGCGGGCGTCCGGGTGTCACCTGACAGGTGTCACCGAATGTGCCCATCGGGAACGATTTGGAGCCGGTACGAACCAGGCTCGAAACCGGGCTCCGTGATGGCCGTCAGCACCAGCCCGTTGCCGGCGTCGAGCTTGCCCGTGGCCATGTCGATCAGGGCCTCGGTGAACCAGGGCCGCGACCGGAACGGGTACCGGTCGTGCACCATCCCCGGCTTGAGGATCACGGTCCGCCCGGTCGGGTCAGACGGATCCCGCAGAGTCGCGTCCTGGGACAGCTCGAGCAGCGCGCGCCGGAGCGCCTCGACTGCGGCATTGCGGTCCCGCGGGGCCGGCTTCTCCGACTCCCACGTCAGTTCCTCGTTTGCGGGCAGGGGCGGGAAGACCTTCTTTGCGTGCTCGGGTGTCGCGCCACCCCCCTCGACGTCCGGGTACAGCTCCACCCCCTCGACCTGCGTGGTTTCGCGCATCTCCTTGTCCGTCTCCTCTCGGGTCTCGCGGTCGGTTTGCGCATCCTGCTCCTCCTCGGTCTGCGGAGTTGCGGGACGGGTTTGCGGAGCAACTTGCGGTGCGGCGCCAGTCAGCAGCCGCGCCCGGAGCGCGTCCGTCTCGGCCACCGTCTTCTCCCACCAACCGTCGGTGGAGGCCACCGAGCCGGCGTCCAGTTTCGCCATTCTCGGACCCCACGTCATATTGCGGCGCAGCAATTCCGCGCTCACCGAACCGCCGTCGTCGGTGCGGCCGTAGGAGCGGGCGAAAACGGGGAAGAGGGTAGGGTCGACATTCGGGCCGATGAAATAGAAATAGCCGGGCTTGAACGCGCGCCAGTACTCCGGGTGGGCGCCCGCCTTGATCACGTCGTCGGTCAGGGCGAACTCGGCCGACTCGCTGTCGCCGATCCCGAAGCACAGCCGGGCGCCGATGTTGTAGCGCAGGCCGGTCGGCATCATCGTGTGGTCGGCGCGCTGGAGCGACCACGAGGTGGCCACGCCGAGCGACAGGCCCTTGCTGGCGAGGTAGACGGACTCGCCGCGCCGATCCTCCCGCAGGATGTCGTCGGCCTCGCCGAAGTGGACGAACAGGAACGGCATCGGCTCCATCTGCACACGCCGGCCGTTCTCGTCGGTGCGCCACGGCGGCGAGCTGTAGCACTCCGGCGTCCAGGCATCGACGGCGAACAGGGCGAGCTGGCGCTGGCGGTAACCGAAGATCTTCTTGAGCTGGACCATCGCTTCCCGATAGAGGCCACCCTCGTCCGCCTCGTCGGCGATCACGGCGGCCTCGATGCCGGGGATCACGGTGCGGATGTCCTGCATGCCCTTGGCGCGGTTCAGGTAGAGAAGCACCACGTCACGGCGGGACTCCATCTCGGTGATGGCTTCGTTCTCGGTGGACGTCTTGCCCGAGCGGGTCATGCCCATCCACAGGATCGAGGTAGGCGTGAATCCCGGGCCACCGGCGATGTTGAGCCTGACCGGATCCCCGGTCTTGTACATACCGATCATCAGCGCCTCGGCGATCGAGCCGCCCGGGCAGGACAACGGCGGAAGCTCCGGCGACTCCTTGAGCGGGTCGACGTGCATGACGCGCAGACGCGAGCGGTCCGCGCGGTCGTCGCCGGTGGCGTCCGACATGCCGGTGGGACTGCCGGTCGCCGACTCGAACGCGGGCACCGCGTCCTGGAGCTGATCGACCGTATCGCCTTCGGCGTGCTCGAACTCGATCTCGGTGGCCACCGGGCGGCCCTTGGCGTCGGCGACGTGCCTCACCTCGCGGGCGCGCCAGCCCTTCAGGCCGTGACGCTCCAGGAAGCCGTCCTCCCGGTTCTCGTCGCCGCCCTTGTCGTTGCGGGCTACGTCGAGCCGGTTGATCGCCCACACGACGGCGACCGCCCACGAGCCGACGATGAACAGCGGGCCCCACCAGTAGGTCGGACCGGCGCCGAGGTTGACGGCGAACAGCACGCCGACGGTGGCGATCGAGCCGGCGAGCGCGTACCGCAGGACCGGCTTACGGTGCTCGACCATGTGCCAGCCCAGCACGGACAGACCGATGGTCGCCGCGGTCACGATCGCGACGGCGACGAACGGCGCGGCGGCCGGCGTCCGGCGCTCGACGTCGATCGGTCCCCAGTGCAGGCTGACGCCCATCACCCAGATGTGCAGCAGCCAGGCGACGAGCAGGCCGAGGGCGGGCGAGAGGAACAGGCCGACGAAGCGGGCGAGCTGCGCCCACAGATTGGTCCGGTGGTGCTCGCGCTCTGCCGCGGCCGAACTACCGCGAACCCTGGTCGTCGTTGCCATCGTCGCCCCCCTCCAGGAGTGCACGGATCTCGGATTCCCGGAAGCGCCGGTGCGCGCCGGGGAAGACCTGGATGCCGGCGAGCCGGCCGGCCTTGGCCCACCGGTTCACCGTGGTCGGGTCCACTCGGAACCTCCGAGCCACCTCGGCCGTGGTCATCAGGTGGTCACCGCCCACACTCTCGCCGTCATCCATCGGTTCAACCTCCATTCCCTAGATGACCTAGATTATCGCACGACGCATCGCATGCGTCACGTGCCAACCATGTCCGATCTAGGCGCACGAAAACCCCCACCCGATCGGGTGGGGGTTGCGGGAATCGGAATCAGCGACGGCGGCTCCGGTGACGGGAGGCGGCGCCCGGAACGGCGGGACGGTCGACGATCGGACGATGCGGGCGCTCGGTCGGCGCCACGCGCACCACGAGGCCGTCAACGGCGGTGCAGGTCAGCAGATCGAACGCGTTGCTGTGCTCGTGATCGAAGTGCTTCATGTTCCGTCTCCCTCGCTCGGCGTATCTCTACTGTACCCCCACTACCCACAGGACGCAAGAGAAAGCCCCCGGCCGCGTGGGCCGGGGGCTGGTGGCGCTGGCTTACCGGATGGACGTGGCGCTCTTGCAGTAGGCGATGTACTCGATGCTGGTCATGCGCCGACGGACCGCGCGCATCAGGATCATCCTGTCTACCCAGTGCGCGACGGGAAGTCCGGTCACGTTCTTGACGCTCGGAAGGGCCATTCGCTGCATCGTTTCGGTCATGCTCCTACTGTACCCCCACTACCCCCCAACCGCAAGAGAAGGCCCCCGGTCGCGGTGACCGGGGGCGGGTGGCGCTTCAGAGTTCGTGCTTCGGGACGGGCCAGTGATCGCGATCGTCCTCGGGATCGACGTGAAACCACCCGGAGTACTTGACGCCGCTCAGATCCTCGGCGGTCAGGTAGATGGCCGGCTTGCCGCACTCGCGCATCTGGTACGGCTTACCGAGCTTGGCGGCGCACACTCCCTGACCTGCCATCAGCGCGTGGCCCGGGCGGTGTACGGAAGGCCGAACGTCGCGTACTTGCCGGCCCGGTCGGGCGCGCCGAACGTGGCGTACCCGGTCAGTTCGGCGCGCTCCAGCATGCGGGCGGCGCGGCGGGCGGAACGGCGGGGGCTGGTCTTCGTGGCCATGATCGTCGTCTCTCTCTCGGTCAGTAGGCGTCAATGTAGTGGCGGTTGACGATCTCCCAGAACTCCTCGCCGGAGATCGTGTCGATGGCGACAGTGCCGTAGATGCTTTGGATCTCGGACACGATCGCGGTGATGTCGAAGTAGGCATCCTCGTCGCCGAGCGTTTCGTGGACCTGGTCACGCATGTCGTGGTCGGTGATGAGCTTGGCCATGGGAGTTCCTCTCGGTCAGGCGGAGCGCAGGTAGGTGATCGAACAGTCGTCGTTGATCGCGGAGAGGTACCCGGGCAGCAGGGTGATCGCCATTCCCAACTGGACGTGCGCGGGAGTGATGGAACCGGGCCAGGTGATGACGGTTCGCAACTGCGGCGCCAGCGTGACGGGGTCGGCGGTCAGCGTGGTCTTCACCGTGACCCCCTCAGTCGTCGGCAGGTGCTTGCCGATCAGTCGCCGCGCGTCGGTGGTCGCCCTGGCAACCGTTGTCGGCTTGGCGTTGCCCTTGACGGTGCGCCCCGAGGTGTACATCCCGTTCCCCTTTCTCAGTGACCGATAAAGGCACGGTCGGCGGCGGTCATCGGGCACCCGCGGTCGGCGAACAGGGTCTCAGCCGAGACGATCCGGGCGTCCAGCTCGGCCTGCGTGATCGCACCGGAGGGCAGCGTGAAGCGGGCATCCATGCGCAGGGCCTGAAGAATGGTCCGTCGGTTCCGCAGGGCCTTCATCTTCCGGTTCATCGTGCTCTCCGCTCTCTCGGTATGCTCTTACTGTACCCCCACTTCATTCGGACCGCAAGAGGGGATGCCGAAAATCTCTCGATCTCTGGCTCAGGAGATCCGGGTGGCGGGGTACATCGTGTAGCGGTTGCCCCAGTCCTTCGGGAGGCGCCCGCTGGCCACGGCGGCCATGTCGAACCGGATCATGTCCCGGCCTGCGAACGTCAGGCGTTCCACCTTGTCGTCGGCGATCGTGATCACGGTGGACTTGTCCTCGGCCAGCCCCGAGCCGATCTCGGCGGCAAAGGCGTTGTCGGTGGTCGTGATCCGGATCCGCATCTCGGTGCCTCTCTCTTGGTATGCCCTTACTGTACCCCCACTAAGCCAGGGAGCGCAAGAGGGTCACCGCGTCAGCTTCCGCAGGTGCTTGTGCAGGAACCAGAAGACGTTCCAGCCCACGTACGCGCCGGCCGCCGCGGCGAGGATCGCGGGACCTTGCGTCCAGGGCAGATCGAGCAGCGCGGCGGCGCGGATCGCCAGGGCCACGGACAAGGCCATCGCCGCGATCAGGGCGAAGAACTTCAGGGCGGCCATCCGGCGCTTACGCCGGGCCGCGCGCTCGCGGTACGTCAGCGAGGGGGCCGTCGGTCGGGCTGCTCGCGGGGGCGGCGCGACCGGGCGCGCGGACACCGGGGGGCGGACCGGGCGGACGTCGTTGCGCGAGGGGCGCAGACGGTCGATCCAGAACGCCTCGGCGCGCCGCAGGGCCCGGTCGTTCTCGGCGGGGTCACCGGTGTCGTAGACGGTTTCGAGCAGCCGGTACCCGGCTCGGCCCGGCAGGATGCCGGCCTTCCACGGATCCTTGGCGACGCTGGCCGGCGAGGTGTGGCCGCTCGGGCCGTGCACGCGTTGGTGAAGGGTCTTCTCGGTCATCCCCACGTACCGGTGCTCGCCGTCGCGCTGGCCCGCCTCGATCGTCTCGTACACCCGACCGAAAGCCATTCTGCGCCGTCGCGGCTCGGGGGCGGCCGACCGGTCGCCAGGCGCTCCCGCCCAGGGGTCAACAGGCTCCATGCGCACTGTCGGCTCGTCGGACCCCCAACTGACGTCGCTCATAGCAGCGGCTCCAGCGCGGCGAGAGCGGCGGTCGCGGCGTCGCGCACCTGCCCGATCAGGCGAGCCTGAGCCTCGCGGTCGCCACGCACGCGATCCATGCGCGTGGTGTTCAGGGCCGTCTCGAAGTCGGCGACGGCCTCGTCCGCGCGGATGCGGGCGATCATCGCCTGCGTCTCCGGGTCGTCGCCGTCGAGCAGCTTGGCCCCGTGGTTCTCATTCCCGAGCGGACGCAGGCCATCCAGCCAGAACCGCATCGCGGTCTGCTTCGGGTTGTCCAGCCTGACCACGACCTGCGTGTGCGTGGCGCGCCAGGAGAGGGTGCGGACGATCTCGTCGGGCCGCAGGCGGCTACTGGACGGCAGCAGCACCCACGCTCGCGGGATCCAGTTCGGGACGGTGGACATTGGCCTCTCGCTCTCTCTCGGTATGCTATTACTGTACCCCCACTAAGGAGTGGGCCGCAATCCCGTGGACCCGGATGGCACAAACCCCCGCCGACCTGTGTCGGCGGGGGCTCGGCGGTGTGAGATTCAAATGTCCGCGATGACCTTCCATGTCCGCATGTCGCCGGTCTTGACCAGTGCCCGCTCCGTCTCGGCCTTCTCGATCTCGATCATCTCGGCGGGCACTCCCTTGACGGCGGGGTAGGCGGTGGAGCCGGTGGCGTTCTCAACGGTGAGGATCATCGTGTAGGTCATGCTCTTACTGTACCCCCAGAACACCATGCGCGCAAGGGGAGCGAGAAAATCCCCGCCCCCCTTCAGGGGCGGGGATTCGGCGCCTACTCGGCGGGGGTGATCTCGTAAGTCATGAAGTATTTGTTCGTACTGCGCCCGGCGGCTACGGCCTTCATCGGGTCGGTGGCGGACGTCCAGCCGAGGTGAATCCATCCGGTCTTCGGGCCGGCCCCGCCGTCGATCGACTTGCGATCCTTGGCCCACGTCGCGAACTGCACGGCGCGCTTTCCGGTGTAAGTGACCGTCTGCGTTCCGTCCGGGCTAGTGGCGTTCATCTCGTCCCCCTCGTTGCCGTTACTCATACTGTACCCCCAGTTTTCACCTACCGCAACCCCTAGACGGAAGGATTTACTGGGGGTACAGTAATGGATAGTGGAGAAGGTTTGGCTACGGGACGGTGATTTTCGGGCGCTCGCCGTTGATCTGTACGGAGCGAACCTGCCTGCGGCCTGCTGCCACGAACTCTTCGGCCTTGCGCTGGCGCAGCGCCGGATCGTAGAGGCCTGCCAGTTCCACCCAGGAGTACCCGCGAGGGCGGTCCGGTCCGATCGACTTCGTCATGACAGCGACCGCGTCCGCCTCCAGCTCCGCGCCGCGCAGCAGTCGGCCTAGCCGCTTGTGCACACCCTGCGGTAGGCGGTCGTCGGTGGGCCGGCCCGGGCGAGCGGGATCCTTCGGCTTCGCCTCGGGCGTGGTCGTCGCGGCCGGCGTCGGCCCGATCAGCGCGGTCCGCATCCGGGCCAGTCGGGCGCGGACCTCGGCCAGGTCGGCATCGTCAGCGATCGTCTTGAGCTTGGCGAGCCGCACGTCCCGGTGCAGCAGGTCGTTGATCGGGTCCGCCCCGAACTCGATGCGGAAGGCGAGTCTGGTCATCCTGGCGCGCAGCCGGTCGCGGTCGATCGTCAGCGCGTCACGCTCGCCAGGCTCAAGCAGGCCGATCGCCAGGCCGATCCGGCGCGGGGTCAGTCGCCACGAGGTCTTCGGCTTGAGCCCGGGGTCGTCGTCGGCGGTCAGGTCGGTGTACCAGCCATAGGCCACCAGTAGCGGGATGGCCAGGCGGCCGGGAGCCTGCTGCCAGCCCTCGCCGAGGGCGACCACCAGCGCCATGATGCAGGCACCGATCCACACGGCCTGCACGAACCGGCCGCGGCGGGCGAAGTCCGCGCGGTACTGGTGGGCGCGCAGCATGCGGCCGGCCAGGAAGGCCTCGAACACGACGAAGAGCACCACGGCCACCTGTTCGGGCTGACCGTAGCGGCGCGTCGCGGTGTCCCACATGCCCTGCGCAGACCACGCCATACCGAGCACGGTGGCCGCGCCGGTGGCCCACTTCGCGGCCTTGCCCTTGCCGCGCTTGCGGATCGCCCGGGCCAGCAGGATCAGTACCAGCAGGGCCAGTCCCGCGGCTGCGCCGGTCGCCCACGGCGGCGCCGTGCGCACGATGTCCAGGAGATTGTCAGTGGTCATGGCTATGATCAGGGCTCCTCTCGGACCGCAAGGTCCAGGTGGGGCGGCTCGTCACCGCTCCTCTCGGTAGGAAGGCCCCGGGTCAGCGCCCGGGGCCTTCTGCGTCAGATGGGCGCTCGGACGCCGTCCCAGTAAACGGTGTAGGTGCGTCCCGGCGATCCGATCGGGACGCCCGGATCGGCGCCCGGCAGCTCGCGGAGCGCGGCCACGGCCTCCTTGTCCCAATCCCATACGGGGGCATGCCTGAGGCTGACCTCGGTGTGCGCCCTGTGGTCCGCAGTCACACGCGTAGCGACCTCGGCGCGTTCGATGCGCATAGCAAACTCGTCGTTGACCTTACGGATCAGATGTCGGCGTGCGAAGCGCGTCGACTCGGGGGCCTGATCGACCATCAGAACTCCTCGTCCGGCTCCGTCTTGCCGCTCGAGGTCTGTCCGGCGTGGAAGCCGGTGGCGTCGCGCAGGAAGCTGTAGGGGCGGACGTTCTTGGCGCCGACCGGGTAGAGGAATCCGGCGAACCGCGAGCCGATGTGCACGGCGGTCGGGACGTCATCGGCCCCGAACGTCATTACCATCGTGCCGTGCGGACGAACCCCGCCGAACGCGCCGAGGCGCTGGTGATTGAACTTCGCTTCGGTCTGATGCGACGCCAGCAGGCGGACCACCTTGTCAACCTCGGCGCGCACATCGGGGATCTTCTTGAGCATGTCGCGGTCGCCGGGAAGGCGAAGCTCGCGGTTGCCGCGAGGGCTGTCGACGCGCTCGACGATCAGGTCGCCGACCGCCGTGCACTTCAGGGTGACCGGGAAGCGCCAGAGCTTCGCCGGCAGGTTGAACAGCTTGACGATGTCCTTGGCGTGCGGCAGCCAAATCCACGTCTCCCACGGATCGTCCTCGCCGCCCCAGACGATGTCGTCGTCCCACTGACTGCCCTTGGGGCCGTTCTGCATGTCGCCCTCGGCGCCCTCGCCGGGGGTCCACTCGATGGTCGCGCCGGAGTAGACGTCGTACGTGGTGAAGTGCAGGGACTCGCCGTTCCAGGCGACCTTGACGCCGGCCAGGGCGCCCCTCTCGTCGGAGATCTGCGGGAGCACGTCGGACAGGCAGCCGATCAGCTCGGTGGTGGGCGTGGTGATCATTCGGTATTGCTCCTCTCGTCGCCGTAGAACCAGGACGGCCTACGGGTGGACCGTGCGGCGGACCAGATCTTCAACCGGATGCAGAGCTCATCGGCGGCCGACACCCGGCGGATGGCGGCAGACAGCGCGCTCGCGCCGGACGCATTGCGACCGCGACCTTTCGTCGCAGCGCCGAGCATGTCCCACAGCCGGACCTCGGCAGCGGCCAGGTCGTACTCATGGGCGGCTGCTCGGCGGGCCAGGTGACAGGAGGCGCAGAACCCGCTCGTGAGCTGCCAGGTGACCTCGATGCGCGGATTGGTCTGGCGCATGCGAATCCACTGGGCCAGCATGTCGACACCGCAGATGCCGCACCGGGTCTCGTCGGACACGTCGTCTCCTCTCGGGTGGTGATGCCGGCCGGGCCACCGCAGGGACTCCAAGACTTCCGCCACCGATCAGCCCGTGGCGCTCCCTGCGGTCGTTGATGCGGCTGCCCCGCCCGACCGGTGGAACGGCGAGCTGGTCACTGCCAGGCCACCGCGCGGCTTCGGCTGCTAGTTCTATCCACCCGCGGCTAAACGGCTCGCCGTCCCTGAGGTGGCGAACGATCCGGCCTTGCACCGGAGCGGCCCATCGTGATGGTCGTCGTTCGTCACGCTCGCGCTCGGGGCGGGAATCGAACCCGCCGACGGAAAGGCTCCTGCCCCGCCGTACCGTGACCCTTTCGGGCTTCCGAACACCGCCACCTCTGGTGACCGTCACGGCGCTGTCAGACCGTCTTCGGTGAGTTCCTGCGCGTCGGCTGATCCGGGGGGAAGCTGCCCGTCTATCCATCCCGTCCGGAGACTTCGATCAACCGTTTTGCCTGCGTGTCACTCACAAACCACTCTCGGCGCTCGGGGACTAGTCCCAGTCGATCGTGCGGTAGGTGGGGCGCATGGTGGTCACCTCCTCTACAGCTCGATGCCTGCCTCACGCAGGGTATCGACGTACTCCTGAATCTGTTCGTCCGTCCCGTCGGCCTGCGTGTTCTCCGGGATGCCGTAGCGCTCGGCCCACTTGCGGATCGAGCCGTCGCTGACGATCTCGCCTGAGACGTCGCGGAGCTCGTAGCGGATCTCGTCCCAGCCGCGCCATCCCTCGCCGGGCATCCGGCGGCGGGCCAGGAACTGCGGCAACGACTGGGCTCCCGCAGCCACTTTCGTGCGCGAGAGCAAGATGATTTTGGAGAACAGACGCATTTCACGCGTCTCGTTCGGGCGAGTATGCGCGGTCGGCATCTGCCCTCCTTCCGTTGGTTCGGCTTGTCCTCTTGCAGTCTGCCCGACCGGACCAGCCTTGCGCAAGGCCTTGGGCAAGGGCATACTGTACGTACACCGAGAGAGGGGCTGGTGGGATGATGACCCACGATGAGTACTGGGACATGACCGACGATGAGATCGCCGGAGAGATCGACGCCGAGCACCAGGCGCAGAACCGGCCGGCATACACGGCGCTGCTGCACCGGGCGTTCCCGACCTACACCGATATCGTCTGGATCCACTCGTACCCGCAGATCAAGCGCATCTTTGTCAGCCATCCGGCCGTGGTGATCCCCGGAGGCCGGGACCTGCCCGGATTCGTTCAGGAGATCCCCATCTCTTCTCGGGACATGGGTTCACCGGATCGGCTCCGCGATCGGTTCGAATCCGTCGTGGGCACCTACCTGAGCATGGGCTGGACGAGGAAGGAGCACGAGATCCGATGAGCGACGAAGACGAGGTGCGGCACCTGAGCGCCGAGGAGATCGGCCTGCTCAAGGAGGTCGCCCGGTGGCGGCGCAACCACGACGTGACGTTCTACCTGACCCGACGCGGGCAGGGCCTCGGCGGAGCGCACGGGTTCCTTCAGTGGGACCGTTGGGGCGTCCCGGCGGACGGATGGCCCGGACGGGTGCGCAGCATCGTGACGATCGAGCGGGAGTCGCCCGGGGATATCAGCGAGGCGCGCAACTACCGGTACGGCACCTTCTCCCATCACCGCGTCACGTCGGTGCGGGAGGCGGTGGACCTGCTCGTGGCCTACGGCTACCTCCCGCCGCGATTCTCCTCGGCGTACCGGGCCGGCTGGGAGGCGAGCCTGCTGTGGCATGACCCTGAGGTTGATCCCCGATCGGAGGCCTTCATCAAGGCGTTCCACGATCCGAAGAACGTCAGCTTCCCCGCCGTGGAGCCGACGTGGTGAGGCGGGCTGTGACGCTGGTGATGCTCGCCCTGGGGCTGCGATGCCCTGAGCGCGTATGGCCCGAGTTTTCGGAAGAGCGGTACAGGTGCATGCGCGGGCGGTGGCACGGGGGTACGCACTACGACCCCCACGGCGACGCGTGGGAGCGGAGGCGGCGGTGAAGGTCGGGGATCTGGTCACGCCCACCGGGCGGTTGGTGCTCGGAGCGGAGGGGCTAAAGACGGCGGAGTGGTTGCAGGCGCGGCGGTGGCGCGGGCACACGATCGGGCCGCACTCGCTGAACTACTGCATCGGGTCGTCGGACGTGCCGTCGATCCTCGACCTGGAGCACGTCGACACGGCGGTGCACGTCTACCGGGACAAGATGTACGGCATTGAGCGGGAGCCGACGCCGGCCATGGTGAAGGGCACGGTGTCCGAGCCGTACATCGCCATGGAGTGGTGCCGGCGCAACCGGGCCGTCATCGACGAGATCGGGCTGGTCTCCCGCGACGGTGCACCGTGGCATCAGACCACCATCGACCGGCGGGTGCGCGAGTGCCCGGTCTACGGCGACACGTATGGGGACTGCGGGCTGGAGACGAAGCGGATGGAGGAGGCATCCGCCAAACTGTGGCGTGACGACGAACCTGACCGGATCAAGGCGCAGATCTTGCATCAGCTCTACGTCACCGGCTACCACCACATGCACTACATGGTCGACGTGCCCGGCGACTTCCGGCAGGGGATCATCTACCGCGACCGTGACCAGCGGCTCATGGACTACGTGGTCGGCGAGGTCGACCGGTTCCGGCGCGAGCACCTGATCCCCGGCATCGAACCGGAGTGGAACGTCGAGAAGGCCGACAAGCTGATCGACCTCGACAACGCCACGCACCCGAAACGGACCGGCGTCGCCGAGGTGGATATGGACACCATCGGCGAGGTGATGGAGGCCGCCGACCTGGCCGCACAGATCACCGCGCTCGGCAAGAAGCAGGACGCGGCCAAGGCGCTGCTGCGCAAGGCCGCTGCGGGCGCCGAGGTCGCGACGTTCAGCGGCGAGCGGGCGTACTGGTATCGCAGCGGCAGCCGGCCGAAAGTCAACCTCGAGATGCTCAAGGAGCGCTGGCCGGAGGCCTACGACGCGGTGGTCAGCGAGACCACGTACCCCGTGCTCTACATCGACAAGGCGTTCAAGCCGAGGAAGGAGAAAGAGTGACGGGCAAGAACAGCGTAGAGGGGTTCCTCGACAGCGGCGGAGTCATCAGCGGTGGCCCCACCATCATGAGCCGCGCGACCTATGCGGCGTCGATCGGCTACAGCCCGGACGGCAAGCCGCTGAGCGTGACGGCGCGGTTCACTCAAGGCGAGTGGTGGCGGACACGGGACGGGCGGTGGCTGCGGATCGCGGAGATGAGCGCGGGGCACCGCTACAACACGGCGGCGATGCTGATGCGAGGAGCAGCGCTGCACGCCTTCCGGTACGCGTGGGGATTCGCCGATGAAGTCGACGCGCACGACGGCGGGGAGGTAGCGCACTCCTCGCTGGAGCGGGCACTGGACGAGGTCAACGAGCAGTCCATCAACGACCCCCTAGGATGGCTGCGCGAGACCAGTCTTTACAAGGCGCTCACCGCGGGGCTGACCGTGCAGGGCCACGGGACGCGGCCGTGGCAGGCGGAGGGGAGAGACCCGGTCACCGGCGAGCCGTGCGAGGTGCCGCCGCCGTTCAAGCGGGTGTGCGAGATTCCCGCGTGCGGATGCTCGGGGGAGGAGCACCCGTGACGTGGTGGACCGGCGGGGCGCTCGGGTTCGACCTCGAGACCGATGGCAAGGAACCGCTCGACGCGCGGATCATCACGGCGGCGCACGTGTCGCTGGCGCCGGGGGTGGAGCCGCAGGCGATGGAGCTGATGCTCAAGCCGGAGCGGAACATCCCTGACGAGGCGACCGGCGTCCACGGCATCACGACCGAGCGGGCACGGGAGGAAGGCACTGACCGGGCGCCGGGGGTGGCGCTGATCGCGGCAACCATCGCCGACCTGGCGGGGCCCGAGCGGCCGATCACCGGGCACAACCTCAGCTATGACCTGACCATCCTTGATCGCGAGATGCGGCGGACCGAGGTCGGATTCCTGATCTGCGATCCGGTGACGTTCGGAGACAGCATGGTCGGAGTGGTCATCGGTGGCCAGGAGGTGTCCCGGTTCCCCGTCATCGACACATACGTGCTGGACAAGGCGGTGGACCGGTACCGCAGGGGAAGTCGGAAGCTCGAGGCGGTCGCCGCGCACTACGGCGTGCCGATGGCGGAGGGGTCGGCGCACGGGGCTACGGCCGACGTGTTCGCAGCACTGCGGATCGCCTTCCGGATCAGCCGGCGATCGGCCGCCGCGGCGGACTACATCGAGCAGTTCGGCGGGCCGCCGATGAGCTTCCAGATGCACCCCTTCATGCAGCACTACGCCGGGCGCAAAGACCCGCTCGACCTGGTCCGGTCGTTCGCCGCGGTCAGCGCCATGAGCCTGCCCGAACTGCACGCCGCGCAGGTGCGGTGGGCGCGCGAGCAGGCCGACGGGCTGAGGGACTACTTCCTCTCGCAGGGCAAGAAGGGGGACGCGGCCACCGTGGACGGGTCGTGGCCGGTGCGTACGCTGACCGACGGCGCGGGCCCGGTGGAGGACATCTCTACCGAGCTGGTCTGAGAGGAGACGACATGGGATTGAAGGACAGGGTCGAGGCGGCGGAGCGAACACAACTGCCCGACGGGCCGGATCCGCAGTGGGTACCGCCGACGCCGGAGCAGAACGGCCAGGCGGTCGCCGAGCTGGCAGAGTCGGACATCGAGGCGAACCTGGACGTGCCGGTGCACGTGGCGTGGACGCGAGTGCAGGCCGAGGTTGAGTACGTCAAGAAGGGCACGAGCAAGGGGCTCAACTACGAGTTCCGGGGCATCGATGCCGTGCTCAACGTCGTCGGACCCGCGGTGCGCAAGCACGGCATCTCGGTGATGCCGGCTCGGGTGAGGCCGGAGTACACGGTGGTGACAGCCAAGTCCGGCGCCGTCATGAACTACTGCCGCGCCGTGGTCAGCTACATCATCATGGGGCCGCGTGGCGACATGCTGTCGGCGCCCAACGACGCGGGGACCGTCGTGCCGCTGATGTTTGAGTCGCTGGGGGAGGCCTTCGATACCGGCGACAAGGCGTCCACCAAGGCGCAGTCGGTGGCTCTCCGGGAGTTCTACATCAAGGCACTGGCCATCCCCACCAACCAGCCGGAGCGGGACACCGAAAACGGCCCGCAGCATGAACTCGCCGGGCCGCCGCGGCCTACGCCGGCTCAGTATCACGCCGAGATCATCGATGAACGTACGACGATCCCCCGGCTTCAGCAGATCCGCGACGAGCTGGCCGGCGATCAGAGCTTGGCCAATGCCGTGGTCAAGGGACTGGACGACGAAGAGATCGAGCTGTGGCGGCTGGTGCGCAGGGTCGGCGCCGCGCGGCTCGCCAAGCAGAAGACGACAGAGGGGGGCGGGGCCTGATGCACTCACGCGAAGAGCGCGAGAAGGAATACCGGGATTCAGCGCAGGTACTGAACGAGCTGATCGAGGCGCGGGAAGAGCACGTTCGGGAACTTCCGGACTGCGGCGGGGAGCCGCTGTGCATCGGCCCCGCGCCGATGATCCGCCTCGGCGTGGCATGCTCGCTGGATCAGGGGTTCGCTACCTCGCTGGTCCTGGTAGCTGTCGGCGAGATGTCCCGCCAGCGGGCCGAGATCGAACGGCTGACCGGATCGCTGGAGGCGCAGCGCGGGATGACCAACGACGTCGCCCGGGCGCACGAGAGCGCGATGGATCGGGCAGCCAAGGCCGAGGAGGAGCAGCAGGTGCTCCTCGGGCGGATCGACGACCTGGAGCACCAGGTGGGATCGCTGACCGCCGAGGTCACCCTGTGGGAGGAGTCGGCCGACTACCTCGGCCCGACCGCGCTGGTGGAGCCGACTCAGGCGGACTGAGCTGGGCGCTTGCTAAATGGTGACTGTACCCCCGATAATGGGGGTACAGTTTTTTATTGACTGACGAGGGAGGTTCCGGTGGCCAACACCGACAAGCAGAACGTGCGGTACCCGAAGGAGCGGTGGAAGCTCGGCATCTCCAAGGCCGAGGTCATGCGGGAAGCCGGCTACGACGTCGACATGACCAAGGTGGTCGCGAGGGCGGTAGACCAGTTCGTCGACGAGACGGTCCAGGAGACGGCCGATCGGCTGGGCCTGGAGCGCGCCGACGGACCGGTCCGGCAGTACCGTGCGCCGCGACCCCGGGCGACAGCGTGAGCGAGTACATCGACTTCCTGGCCGGTAAGAGCCAGTACGGCAGCGACGACGGGTTCCCGTTCGCGTGGCAGCCGGACTTCCTGTTCGGCTTCCAGCGCTCGCTGACCGAGTGGGCGTGCCGTCTCGGGCGTGGCGCCCTGTTCGCCGACTGCGGTCTGGGCAAGACGCCGATGCAGTTGACGTGGGCGCAGAACGCGCACCTTGCCACCGGCAAGCCGGTGCTCGTGCTGACGCCGCTGGCGGTGGCATTCCAGACCGAGGACGAGGCGGCGAAGTTCGGGATCGAGGCGGCCACCTCGCGCGACGGAAAGATCGGCGCGCCGATCGTCATCACCAACTATGAGCAGCTCGAGAAGTTCTCGCCGGCCGACTTCGGCGCGGTGGTCTGCGACGAGTCGTCGGCGATCAAGAACTTCGACGGCAAGCGCAAGGCGCTGGTGACCGAGTTCCTGCGCACCGTGCCCTACCGGATGCTGGCCACCGCCACGGCGGCGCCCAACGACTACGTGGAGCTGGGCACCTCGAGCGAGGCACTGGGCTACCTCGGGCACATGGACATGCTCGGGCGGTTCTTCATCAACGCCAACAAAACCGCCGACACGAAGGGTCGATGGAAGGGGCACGGCGCGCCGCGGGTCTGGGAGGGTCAGCAATGGCGCTTCAAGGGTCACGCGGAAGACGCGTTCTGGCGCTGGGTCGTGTCGTGGGCCCGGGCCGTACGGCGGCCGTCCGACCTCGGCTTCCCCGATGACGGGTACGTACTGCCCGAGCTGATCGAGAGGCGGCACAAGATCGAGGTGCAGTCGGTGGCCGAGGGCCGGCTGTTCGACGTGCCGGCTGTCGGGCTGCACGAGGAGCGCGAGGAGATCCGGCGCACCCTGCACGAGCGGTGCGAGAAGGCGGCCGACCTGCTCGCCACCGCGCCATCCGCGGTGGCATGGTGTCACCTGAACGACGAGGGTGACCTGCTCACCAAGCTGATCGACGGCGCAGTGCAGGTGGCCGGCTCGGACTCGCCGGAGGCCAAGGAGGAGAAGCTTCACGCGTTCAGCCGCGGGGAGATCCGGGTGCTGGTGACCAAGCCGAAGCTGGGCGCCTGGGGCCTGAACTGGCAGCACTGCAACCGCATGACCTACTTCCCCTCGCACTCCTACGAGCAGTACTACCAGGCTGTACGCCGCTCGTGGCGGTTCGGCCAGCAGCACCCGGTCACCGTCGACATCGTGACCACGCCCGGCGGCGGGCGGACGTTTGCCAGCCTGCGACGCAAGGCCGAGGCCGCCGACAAGATGTTCGACTCGCTCACCCGACACATGCGCAACGCGCTCGCCGTGCATGCCGTCAGCGACTACCCGAACCCCGTGCAGGTGCCGCCATGGCTTCGGTGAGACTGACGGCTCCGCAAGCGGAGCTGCTGACCGACATCGCCACTCATCCTCAGATGTACGTAGGCACCTACGGCCGATGGGGGAGAACCGCTGAGGCGCTTCGATCACGCGGCCTTGCCAAGCTGGAATGGGTCGAGGGCAACCAGACCGAAGTGACCATCACCGACGACGGACGGGCCGAGGCTCGGCGCCGCGGAATCATCCAGTGACAACCGAGAGGACGACGATGGGCAACGTGCTCGACCAGCAGATCACCGACCGGTGGGCGGTCTACAACGGCGACTCGATGGAGGTCATGCAGAGCTACCCGGACGACAGCATCCACCTGTCGATCTACTCACCGCCGTTCGCCGGCCTCTACCACTACTCGTCCAGCGAGCGGGACCTGAGCAACAACCGGTCGTACGAGGAGTTCTTCGCGCACTACGAGATGCTGACCCGCGAGCTGCACCGGATCACCATGCCGGGCCGTCGGTCGCTGGTGCACTGCATGGACGTGCCGCTGTCCAACTCCGGACGCAACGACGCGCTGCGCGACTTCCCCGGCGACATCATCCGGATGCACGACAAGCTGGGGTTCGCCTACGTCGGGCGCTACCACGTCTGGAAAGAACCGCTGACCGTGCGGAACCGGACCATGACGAAAGGCCTCGCGCACAAGACGATCGTGGAGGATGCCAGCAACTGCTCGGTGGCGTCGGCCGATTACCTGCTGGCGTTCCGCAAGCGCGGCGACAACCCGGTGCCGATCGCCAACCCGATCGGGCTGACCGAGTACGCAGGCGAGCGCGAGATGCCGGCCGAGCTGCTGCCCTACCGCGGGTGGACCGGCAAGCAGACTGAGAACCGGTTCTCGCACTGGGTGTGGCGGCAGTACGCGTCGGCCTTCTGGGACGACGTGCGGCTGGACAACGTGCTGCCGTTCCGGGAGAGCCGGGAGGACGACGACGAGAAGCACGTCCACCCGCTTCAGCTCGACGTGATTCACCGCGGCGTGCAGCTCTGGAGCAACCCCGGCGAGACGGTGTTCACGCCGTTCATGGGCGTCGGCAGCGAGGTGTACGAGGCCGTCCGGTGCGGCCGGCGCGGCATCGGCGCCGAGCTCAAGACCAGCTACTACAAGCAGACCCTGCGCAACCTCGCCGCGGTGGACGTCAAGGCGGCCGAGGAGCCCGAGACCCTGTTCGACGTGGAGTCGTGATGCGCTACTACTTCGCGGGCGCGTACACGCGACGGGCCGAGCTCAAGGCGAACGCCGACCGGATGCACGCCGCGCAGATCGGCGCGGTCGTGGTTTCGCGCTGGCTGGAGCCGGATCTTACCGCCGTGGACGCGGGATTCAGTGCCGAGAACCTGGGGAGCCCCGCCATGGTCGCCCGGGCGTGGAGGTACGCGCAGAAAGACCTGGAAGACCTGAGCATGTGCCACGCCATCGTCTCGTTCACCGGCGAGGGCGGGCGCGGTGGGCGGCACGTTGAGCACGGTGTCGCGATCACCGTGCACGACGAATATCCATGGCTCGGTGAGTCCACCGACGCGCCGATGCGGCTCATCCTCGTCGGCCCGCGCGAGCACGTGTTTCACTGCCACCCGGCGACCGAGGTCTACCCGGACTTCGACGCCTTCCTGGCGCACGAGATCAACCGAGAGGGGACGAGCAAGTGATCGAGGGAACCATCACGGCGAAGCCGCAGGTATTCGCGGCGGCCGTCAAGTGGGCGGCCAAGTTCCTGGACGCCAAGCCGACCGTCCCGATCCAGGGTGGCCTGCTGATCGACGTCGGCGACGGGTCGATGGCCATCACCGCGTACAACGAGACGGTGACCGCCCGGGCGATCGTGCCGGTCGACGGCGACGGATCCGGCCGGACCGTCGTGTCCGGCCGGCTGCTGGACGCGCTCGTGGGCACGTTCCCGGCTAAGCCGGTGGAGCTGCGCCAGGACGACAAGGACGGGATGATCCTGACCGCAAGCCGGTTCACGTACACCCTGCCGACGTTTGACGCGGACGACTTCCCGCCGCTGCCGGACAAGCTGCCGATCCTCGGCCGGGCACCTGGCGACCGGCTCGCCTCGGCGATCCACCGGGCCGGCGCGGCGCGGTCGGTGGACCCGAAGCAGCCGCTTGCCCTGCACCTGATGCACCTCACGTTCGGCGAGAATGAGGTGACCGCGATGGCGACCAACTCGTTCCGTGCTGCGCGGGACATCGCACCGTTCGATCATGACCACGCCGGCCTCGACTCCGTCGAGGCGACCGCGCTGGTGATGGCGCAGACGATGGTGGACGTGGCCGAGGCGTTCACCGGGCCTGACGAGGTGGAGATCGGGCTGGACGGCGGCTCGATCTCGCTGGCGTCGCCGACGCGGGCGATCACGCTGCGGCAGGTGGCCGACCCGTACCCGATGCTCGAGGCGGTCCGGGGATTCTTCCGGCACCAGCACCCGGAGCACGTGGTCGTCAAGGTCGGTGACCTGGCCGGACCACTCAAGCGCGCGGGGATCGTGCGGGACAAGGAGGGGCCGGTGCGGATCGCCTTCTCCGAGGATCTGATCACCATTAACGCCAAGGCCGAGACACTGAAGCAGGATGGGGCCGAGGAGGTGGACGCCCAGTACTCCGGGCCGGAGGTCACGCTGGCGTTCAACCCGCGGTTCTTCGCCGACGCGCTTGCCTCGGCGCCGGGCGACGAGGTGGACATCGCGATGCGCACCGACGTCGTCACCGGCGTCGTGGTCACCGTGCCTGGCAACGAGTCGTGGCGGCACGTGCTCATGCCGTTGAAGGGCTGACGATGACGAGCGAGCGCAAGACGCTGCGGCAGATGACCGAGGAGATCCGCGTGGTCAACGTCGAGAAGGGCTGGCGGCCGGCCGGCGGCGGTCCCGGATCCAACACGCTCGGCGACTACATCGCCCTGCTGCACAGCGAGGTGAGCGAGGCGCTGGAGGCGTACCGGGATCACCGGCTGGAGGATGCGACCCCCGTCGGCACGTGCGCATTCGGCGAGTGCGACAACCATCCGGCGAAGCCCGAGGGTGTCGGATCGGAGCTGGCGGACGTGCTGATCCGACTGCTGGACATGGCCGACGTGTTCGGGGTCCGCGTCAGCGGATACGAGTACCTGAGCGATATCCGCGAGCATCGGCCGGACCCGCGGATCATGGTGACCACGTTCGGCGACTGGATGGCCTGGTTGCACTACGAGATCGGCGGGGCACTGATGTCGGCCGACCGGCTCGCCGTCGTGCTCCGGACGCTGGTCACGGTGGCTAGGCGATACGGCATCGACCTGGACGTCGAGTACGCGCGGAAGATCGCGTACAACCGGACGCGGGCGTTCCAGCACGGCGGGCGGACGCTGGCCGAGGCGGAGCCGGCCGATCCTGGCCTGGCTCCGAGCGACACGAGCGGGACCATGCGGTACAACACGCTGTGGATGACGCTGCCGGACGACCCGCGGGGCTGGTGGACCAGCGAGGAAGTGGACGTGTTCATCGAGCAGTGGTTCCGGCAGGACATGCCGACGCTGACGCTGCACGATGCCACCGGGGAGCGGCTGACGCTGTGGTGCACCGACGTGCGATACGCCGCGGCGCTGGTGGACATGGCCAATGCGAGCGCCATCGACAACGACGGGTTCGAGATCTGCAAGGGTGAGTACTCGGTCAGCATCGTGCAGGCCGACGAGAAGTAGGGAGACGAAATGGCAACGCGCAAGGCAACCGAGGATGTCCTGGCCCGGACCGAGGCGGAGAGGGCCGTCGGTGACGAACTGGAAGCGCTCGGGCTGATCGACAGCGCCCTGCACGAGCCGACCGAGGCCGGCCGGAAGCTGCTCGATCAGATCGGCATGTACGTGCAGTTCGAGACCGGCGACAGCAAGGACCCGGACAAGAACATCGTGCCGATGCGGCGCATCGTGATCACCGGGCCGTGGCGGGTCGACCCGCAGGCACAGAAGTAGCGTTCTTGCGGGGCGGCTCCGGCCGCCCCGCGCACCGAGAGGAGACGACGATGACGGTCCGGACGATCGCCCCTACCAATCCGCAGTGCCGCGGGGAACTGCACAGCGCCACCGAGTACGCCTGGACCCGCAGGTGCCGGTGCAAGGGGGCGCTGTCCGCGCACGAACAGGCCAAGGCCCGGCGGCGGGAAGCCCGGCGCAAGGTCGTGGCCCACTTCGAATCCACCGGTGAGTGCACTGCCAGCTCCCACGACTCGCGCCGGGCGTACACCGACCTCGGGTGCCGCTGCCCGCTGGCCGTCAAGCTCAACGACGCATGGGTGGCGCGCAAGCCGAAGAAGACCACCCGGCTGGAACTCTTCGTCGACGGTCGCCGTCTGGTGGTCGGCCGCATCAGCCTGATGATGCTGATGCACGGCTACCCCGACAACCCGACACCGGGTGAGCGGATCGTGGCCAGCCTCAAACTGTCGCAGCGGATCGTGTCCGACGGGCCGCGCACCTGGCGCCACCTGACCCGGGCAGAGGTCGGCGAGCGGATCGGCGTCAACGACCGGACCATCTACCGGTACAAGCGCACCGTGGACAAGCTGCGGGCCGAGCGGCACCTACGCCGGCTCGCCGACGTGCAGCGCAAGGCGGAGCGGGTCCAGCGGGCGATCGAGCGCGGGCGCTAGTCCGGGCGGACCGCGCTGCATAGGCTGCACAGACGGCGAAACCCCGCCGGGGCAGGCGGGGTCTCTGGTCACCGGAGTATCACAAGGAGTTGTCGTGACAGATTCTAACGGAACCCCCGCTCACGCATGCTGCTGGCTGGCCGCGCTGATCGACACGGATGCGTACCCGCGCAGCGCAGGGGTCACCTTGAACGCCGTCGAGGCGATGCGCACGCAGGAGACGTTCAGTCGGGCGCAGCTCGCCTACGTCGCGGCACTAGCGTTCGCGGCCGGAGCGGCGGCGCGCACGGCCGGTGACGCTGCCGAGCTCGAGTCGGCGCGCGAGGCGCACTTCGTGCCGCGCGAGACCCGGGACGCCCGAATCGCGCGGCGCATGGCAGAGATGGCCGAGGCGCACGAGATCGCGCACCTGCGGCGGTACGGCCGCCCGCCCGAGCAATGGGACGGGCCGCGACCGCCGTGGACCGCGGCCGGCGCGGCGATGGCTCGCTACGGATGGGAGGCGACACGACCGGATCCGGTCGTACCGCGCGGTCGCCTGTACGTGCGCACTGATGGCTCATGGGACGAGGAAAGGATGGCCCGATCGTGACGCCGTCCGACGCCGAGGTGCCTGACGATCTGTGGGCGGGCGACCTGGACGCGGACGGGTACCCGATAGACCCGGACGAGGTGTACAGCGACAACACGGCGCCGCACATCGCGCCCGCCGAAGTGGCCGGCGCGACGCCGGAGGAGACGATCGCGGCACGGTACCGGCTGCCTGAGGAGTTCTGGGGCGCGCGGGAGATGTTCAAGGCCGTCCGGCAGGCGGCGTGGGCCAGCCAGACGCACCCGGACGCGGTGCTCGCCTGCGTGCTGGCCCGAGCCGCGGGCGCCGCCGGCCATGAGGTGCTGTTCGACTCGGGCAAGGGCGCACCGGGCACGCTGAGCCTGTTCGCGTGCCTGCTCGCACCGTCGGGCATCGGCAAGAGCGAGGCGTACGGGGCGGCCAGCACGCTGGTCCGGCTGCCGTCGCACCTGACCGACGACTCGGGCTACGCCGACCAAGAGATCTTCCGCGACGGCCTGGGGATCGGTACCGGCGAGGGCCTGGCCGAGGCGTACATGGGCATGGTGGAGCGCGAGACCGGCAAGATGGTCATGAAGGGGCGGGGTCGCAACGCGCAGCCCGAGCCGGAGATGAAGACGGTCCGCGCGGTCGTACGGCACCGGGCGTTCTTCTTCGTCGACGAGGGCGAGACCCTGACCAAGATGATGCGCGAGCGCCAGGGCTCCACCATCGGCCCGACGCTGCGCACCGCATGGTCAGGAGGCACGCTCGGGCAGGCCAACGCGTCGGAGGACCGGTTCCGGTTCGTGCCGGCGCGCACCTACTCCTGCGGCATCGTGATCGGCTACCAGCCCGACACGGCGGTGGCCATGCTGTCCGACGTCGGGCCGGGCACACCGCAACGGTTCCTGTGGTTCGGCGCGCAGGACACCGAGATGCCCGAGGAGATGTACGAGTGGCCTGAGCCGCTCGTGCTGCCGCCGGAGGGCATGACCGAGGGCATCATCCGGTTCCCTATCGAGATCAAGCGGTGGCTGCGGGCACAGACCCGGGGCAAGCACCGCGGCGAGATCGAGGTGGACCCGATGGACTCCCACGAGCCGTTGATGCGGTGCAAGCTGGCCGCGCTGCTCTGCTGGCTGGACGGACGGTGGGAGGTGGACCGCTCGGACTGGGTGCTCGGCGGCATGATCTGGAGCGTCTCGTGCGCGATCCGCGACCGGCTGATCCGGCACCGCGACGCCGAGCAGGCGCGCCAGGTGGAGGAGAAGCGCACGGCCAGGCTTACCGAGGCCACCGAGATCGAGGTCATGCGCGCGTCGGTCACAGCCGAGGTGGAGCAAGTGGCCCGGCGGATCGCACGCACCGTGGCCGAGTCGGACGAGAAGTTCGAGCGGGTCAAGCGGTACGTGCTGAAGAAGAACTTCGGGAGGCTCAAGCCCTACTTCGATGCCGGGCTTGCCCACGCCCGGTCGATGGGTTGGATCGCTGCGGACGACGTTGACGGGCATCTCGAGCTGGGCCCGTCGAGGCCGGTTTGACATGATCAACTTCGTGGGGGACCAAGTGGGACCACGGTCCCCCACGGGGTGTCGCGCGGAACGCAAAATTGATTGCACGCGCAAATATCTTGGAAAAGCTCAAGATCTCAAAAAACACGGTGTGAGCTGGGAAAATATATAAAAAGAAGAAGAGAGTTGTTTGACTCGCGTATAGAGGTTGTTTTGCGGCGCGCTTACCCCCTGGGGGACCAAGAAATTCTGGTCCCCCAAGGGCTTGGAGGTCCCCCACACTGATACCCCGATTAGGTGGGGGCGAGAGGAGACGGCAATGGAGCGGAGCCCGGTACGGGTGGGCAACGGCGGGCACGAGTGCCGGCCGGCGGGGCGCGGGGCGGACCCGGAGGGATGGACGTGCACGGTGTGCTCGGCCGACTGGCGGGCAGTGACCGCGGTCAAGGCCGGCATCACGACGATCACGTGGGAACGCAAGATGACCGAGGGGCGGGAGACGAGATGATCCAGCAGGGATGGCCGCTGTGGGCGACGCAGGGCGAGCAGGTGTGGGCGGTGATCGGGTGGCTAGGCATGCGGCCGATCGGCATGGAGCTGGGAACGGCGCTCGCCGACCCGTACCCCCGTGAACTCGGTGACGGTCTGACCTTCACCACGATCGACCCGACGGCACCGGTCGTGGGGTTCGCGTCGTGATGCGGCGGTGGTTCGGGCCGAGCCGGGCGGAACTGCGGGCCGAGGTGGAGCTCTGGCGGCAGCGGTGCGAGCGCAAGGACCGTGCCGAGCGGGATGCGCACCGCCGGATTGCGGAGCTGCGCAGGGAGGTCGGGCCGCTGCGTGCCGAGGTGCACAACCTGAGCGAGCAGTTGCGCGTGACCCGGCAGAAACTTGCGCTGGCCGTCGAGCCCGAGCGGCGTGACGGGTGCGGCAAGGTGCGGCTGCACTACCGCGACGAGGCGCTGCTGTGGGCGGCGCAGATCGAGCAGAAGACCGGCGGGCAGGTGGGTGACCTCCACGTCTACCGGTGCAAGATCTGCCCGCGCAGTCCGGTGACGATGCAACGGTACTGGCACGCCGGACATCCCGAGACGGAGGAAGGTCAGGCCGCCAAGCAGGCCAGCATGGACCGGACCAGAGCTGAGCGGGCCTCGGCCACCAGGGCGGGGCTGACGGTTGCTCAGCGCGTGGACCCTCGGGTGATGGAGCGGCTCAAGCGGATCGGGGGCGAGCGGTGAAGGCAGGCGAGTGGTTCCGTATCGCGATGGCCGACTCGAGCCGTGCGGGCCGGTGGCACATGGCCGGCTGGATGCACACGGCGATCAATACCGGAAGCCTGCCGACTCCCGATGGCGCCCCGGGCCGCACCGGGGAATGGCTGGGGCTGGCCACCTGCCCCCGATGCCACGCCTTGGTGATCGCGGACGAGAAGCATGCGTACGGGGATCAGCAGTGGGCGCATGAGGACTGGCATCACCGGACCGACCATCCGCATCCGGAGGAGTTGTGAGCGATGAGCCGGTGATGGTGACCTGCCCGGGGTGCCACGGGCTCGGGGAGTTCGTGTGTGATCAGGGGTGTCACACGACGGAGTGCACGCTGTGCGACGGCAAGGGCGAGATCTGGGAAGGGGACGTGCCGGTATGAGCGACGAGCAGCGGGTGCGGACGATGGCCGGGTGGATCGGGGTGGAGATCTCGAAGAGCCGGGTGCGGACGCCGGGCAAGGCGGGCTACGGGCTCTACCGGGTGCGCCCGGCGCCGAGACTCGAGGGCATGGAGTCCTGGGACGATGCGCACTCGTGGACGGCGTACGCGTTCGAGCCGGAGCTGATCGCGGCAGAGGTCGAGCTGGCGATCCGGAAGGGGACGCCGGCCAAGCCGTTCGAGCTGATGCTGCCGCCGACCCGGCCCGGATCGCTCGTGACCGTGGTGCCGACGCGGTGGACGTCGGCTTACCGGGGAAGGCGGGATCTGGGCGTGAGCGAGGCGGAGAGGCTGGCGACGGCTGCCCTCGGTGCGCAGTTGGAGACGAGCACGGTCCGGAGCCGTCAGCGAGCGCAGAACGCCGAGTTCCAGCGCGGGCACAAGGCCCGGCGGGACTGGGGGCTGAAGCAGCGGCACGCCCGGAAGACGGCACACAACGCGCGACGAAACAACGATGCCGGATGACCGTGCGCCAGGATGACCCATCCGGCCGCCCCACGTGAGGCCAGGAGCCGCTAGCCAGCCCTCGTGCAGGGGTCAGGGTGGGTAGCGGATCCCGGGCCCGGAGAAAGCCTCTCAGCCGCTTGAGGTAGTGGCGCGATGGGGGTACAGTAGACCCAACCGGGAATTGAGGAGACGAGATGAGCAGCAAGCTCTACGAGTTGATCGCAACATTGGCATTGATCGCCGGACTCACCTGGACGAGGTGGCGGGCCGATCTGCCGGACGTGCTGGCCAGCCTGCTGCTGGGTCTGGCCGCGACCATCACGATCCAGTGCACGATGGCCGCCGTTCGCGCAGAGCGGCGCAAGAGGGATCAGGTCCCACTGTGACCGGCATCGTGGATCAGATCACCGTGCAGCTCAAGCGCACCTCGTGCGCGAACTGCGGCATCACGTTCGGCGTCCCGGCGGAATGGGATCGGGCGCGGCACGACGACGGCAAGACGTTCTGGTGCCCGAACGGTCACTCACTGGTCTACAGCGGCAACATGCTGGAGCAGCGGCTCAAGCAGGCCGAGCGGGCGCGCGACTGGGCCAACACGTCGGCGCAGGCCGCGCGGGATCAGGCCGAGGCGGAGCGGCGCTCGCATGCGGCGACCAAGGGCAAGCTGACCAAGCTGCGCAAGCGCGCGGCGGCCGGCACCTGCCCATGCTGCACGCGGACGTTCGCTGACCTGGCGGGCCACATGAAGGGTCAGCACCCCGAGTTCGTTGAGGAGGCCCGGTCGTGACGAACGACGGACTGCGCGCAAAGTTCCACGTCGAGCGTCTGGATCGGCGCGATAGGCCCGGTGGGGACAAGGCCGATGCCGGCTACTTCGTTCTGGACTACGTGCATGATCCATATGCACGCGCGGCGGTGGCTGCATATGCCGACGCTTGCGAGACGGATCTCCCTCAACTGGCAGCGGACCTGCGGGCAAAGATCGGAGATGCGTCGTGAGGTACCGCAAGGGCCGCGGCGACGGCAACTCGCTGATGCAGGTGGCCGCCGCCGTGGTCGGCTCGGCCGCCGCCGCGCAGCACATCCCGACCGAGCCGCAGCATGCACACACGCTTGGCTCGCCGTGTCCGGTGAGCGGGTGCCGATGGCCGATGCCCGAGCTGTGCTGCCCCGACCACGACCCGGACGGCGTTGAGGACATCCAGTGCTGCGACGACTGCCCGGTTGCCGTTGCCGAGGAGGCTGACGCCCGGGCCCGGCTGGCCACCGAGTGGGAGCGCGTGGATTCGGCCGGCGTGACCGCGCTGCGCGCTTCGGCCGCTGCGTTCGAGGTGCATCAGGCGCTGAACACGTACGAGGTGGCCGCCGACGTGCCGCAGACGTACGAGGACGTCACGCCGCACATGGCGCTGGTGATCGGCGCCAACCACCGGAAGCTGATCGCCCGATGGGACACCGACGGCCTGTGGCTCGGCGGGTGCCTAATCACCGACCGCGGGGTGGCCGAGAAGCTGGCTTCGTTCATCACCCGGGAGGACGAGGATGCCTGACGTGGACAGCCTGATCCGGGCGGCCGCGGCCGGCGAGCTGGTATGGGACAGGGAAGCGAGCGCCTACCGGATCGGCGACAAGGAGATCGGGTCTTTTATCACCGAGGCGTGGCAGGTCCCGAGCAAGATCGGATTCGCCCCCCACGTTGACGGTGACCGGATCATTCGCGTTGTCCTGACCTCGGCCGGCCGAGCTCGACTGGATGAACTGGAGGCGATCGACCGGGCGGGGGTCACCGCGGAGATGGTGAACGAGATCTACAGCCGGATCGACTTCGTGCAGCACGACGACAGCGGCATCCGCGAGGGCCTGACCGCCGTGCTGGCGATGCCCCACCCGCACGTCCCGTGCCGTGGCAGCGACGTCGAGGTGTGGCTCAAGCGCAAGCGGGACGAGCACGACGGTCCGGACTCGGGCCATATCGATGAAGCCTGGTATGCGCTGGACGATCTGCTCGACGACTACCGGCTGCACGCCGACACGGGCGTGCCGCTCGGTGACGAAGTGATGGGGCCGACCGATGACTAGCCACGAGCTGGCTCGGCTGCTGCTGGCGCGCCGGGACAACGACCTGACGTTCCTCGTGCACCTCGACGATGGCGGTACGGAGACGTATCAGCAGACGACAGTGCGACTGCTGGCCGATGACGAGACGATCGATCCGGATCTCCGGGCCGATGGTGCGCGGGAGCCGCTGTACTACGACAGCCTGTCGGACCAGCTCGTCGTCCGCCTCGGTGAGATTTACACGGGGGAGATCGACGATGCCTGAACGCGAATGGGATTCGATCGGCGAGGTGTGGGCCTACAACCGCCTCCCTCTGGACCTGACCCCCGGAGGCCTGCCCGACCGCCCCGCATGCTGGCGGGTAGACACGGGCATCGGCGCCAGTCGCGCCCCCACGGGCGGCCTTCATCGATCGTGGCAGTGTACTCGGCCGGTCAGGCACACCGGCCGGCACGCGGCGGGCGACGGCGTGCGGATTAGGGCGGTGTGGCGATGACCGATGAGCCATGGACCTACAACCCCGACGCCGGCCGGTGGGACCTGGACCGGCCGCCGACCCGGGCCGAGGCGATCCGCAAGGCCGTGGAGTGCGCGTCGGCGTCGGCCGACAACACGATCTCGCCGGACGCCGGCATCGCCCGGGCGCACTCGGCGCAGGCGTGGGCCGCGGTCGCCGCGGTACTGCCGGTTGAGGTGCCGCGCGCCCGGGCGGCCACCGTGATGATCGGCGCGTGCGGGCACGCCCGGACGGCGATGCGGATCATGCCTGACGGCAACTGGATTCACGTGCAGCACCTGACCCGGTGTGACACCCCGCCCGAGTCGGCCCAGGAGGTCACGTCGTGAAGACCCATCGGGGCAAGGGCCGACAGAACCCCGTCGCGGTGGCCACCCCGACGCGGGGCCCGATTTCGCGGCCGTGCCCGGAGTGCGGGGCGAAGAAGTGGGAGAAGTGCGTCGTGCTGAAGTCGTGGGTCGAGCCGGAGAACGGGCGCGACGGATTCTTCGCCAAGACGCTCAAGGGCTTCCACGCGCCGAGGAGGTCGCCCGCACTGACGCAGCACCGGGCCGACGCCGGGGACCGGACCGCGATGCGTTCCGAGCTGCGCTCGCTGGCGATGCGCAAGTTACCGGCCGGCCAGCGTGTCAACCTGTGGCGTTGGCTGGCGTCGCCGCATCGCACCGACAAGGAGATCGCCTACAAGCTGGCCGAGCTGCGCGGGATGGAGGATCTGCCGTGGTGAGCATCCTCGGCACTGTCGACATGGTGCTGGACAATCACCGGGTGCATCGCGACGGTTCGTTCTGGCGCTGCGAGTTCTGCAACGGGACGTGGCCGTTCCCGTCGCCGATCCCGCAAGCCGAGCATCGGTGCGTGCCCCGCAAGTGGGGCGCAGACCCGGGCTCCGCAAACCCGCCCGCAGACCCGCAGGCCTGCCGGACTTGCGGTGCGACCGGTGACGAACAGTGCCGGGACCTGCGCTCGGTCAACCGCAGGATGCCCCTTCCGCATCCCGGACGACCGCAATGATCGGCCGCAAGTCGTTCGCCGTGATCGTCGTACTTGCGGTCACCGTCGGGTCTGCGGCCGGCGTCGGCATCGGCGTGATCCTGGCCGTCGCCAGCGACCGCGCCCGCAACCTCTGGGAGTCGATCGACTGGAACGGGGCTGACGACTGATGGGCACCTTGATCCAGTGGGGTATCCCGGGGATCTATATCGCCGTCTGGCTGGTCTACGGCAGGTGGCTGTCGGTTCAGTTCCTGGACGCCAGCGTTCGGAGCAATATGAGGCGATATCCGCGCCTGTACCCCCCGAACGCGCACGGGGCAGCCAAGATAGCGGATGAGAACCGCGGTGTGTGCATGGCCAGCGGTATGGCACTGGGTCTCTGCTGGCCAGTGGTCGGCCTGGTCTACGGCGTCTACCGTCTGGCCACGTCTCGCGGCTTGTTCCGGACCCCGATCGAGCGTGAGTTCGCCGACCGCGACGAGCTGGCCCGGTTGCGCGACCTGGCCCGCCAGCACAACCTGCCGATGCCCGAGGTGAAGCCGTGACGAGCTACCGCATCCTCGTGACCGGCGCGCGGTCGTGCACGCAGCAGCAGGCGTTGTATGTCGAGAACGTGATCTATGCAGCGGCCTATGCGCCGATGTCCCGCGGCGATGCGGTCATCGTCGTGCAGGGCGAGTGCCCGTACGGCGGCGTGGACAAGGTGGCCGAGAATCTGGCCACATCGACCAAGGGCCTGATCAACGAGGGGCACCCGGCGGACTGGAAGCGTCTTGGCCGAAAGGCGGGCATGATGCGTAACGGGGAGATGGTCGCCGCGGGCGCGGAGATCTGCCTGGCGTTCCCGAACGCGCAGTCGACCGGCACGTGGGACTGCATCCGCAAGGCCGCCGCCGCAGGCATCCACGTCCGCATCTACCCGCTGGTCGAGTCGTGAGCCCGGCCGCGGTCACCGGCCTGCGATGGGCGATCGTGGTCGGCTACACGGTCCTGGCCTGGGGGCTCGAGCACGACGGTGTGACGCTCGGCGAGCTGACCGCGCTCGCGGTGGTCGGCGCCGTGCTGATCGTGGTCATCCTGTCTGCCGACTGGATCGCCAACGTGGGTCACGCGCAGGGCGGTACGTTGCCCGAGGATCGTGCCCGATGATGGGCCGCATCCTGTACGGACTGGCCCTGTGTGCGGTGCTGATCGGCCTCGGCATCATGTTCGGCCTGTGGGCCTGGATCGGGATCGAGGTGTGGCTCGCATGGCGGTGATGAGGGAAGACCACCTACTCAAGGTGGTACTCGACATGGCCCGGCTGCTCGGCTTGTCGACGGCGCACTTCCGCCCGGCGCTGTCGCAGTCCGGTCGCTGGCACACGGCGGTGGCCGGCGACGGCAAGGGCTTCCCGGATCTGGTGATCGTCGGCCCGGGCGGCATCCTGTACCGCGAACTGAAGACCGACGTCGGCCGGATGGAACCCGAGCAGGTGGTTTGGCTCCGCACGCTGGGCCGGGTGGCTGACGCCGGTATCTGGCGCCCGGCCGACCTGCACGACGGCACGATCGAGCGCGAGCTCAAGGCGATCCGTAAGGCGAGTAAGGAGACGAGCAATGCCTGAATCCCGCAAGGTCAGCGTGCCGGAGGGCCGCACCGAGCGCACGGAGACGATCGTGCGCACCCTCCATGAGGACGGGACGATAACCGACAGCGAGCCGGGCCGCGCACCGCAGAAGGATCCCCTGCGAAGCATGGCACTCAGCCTGATCCGGTCGGGCCTGGCTAGGACGGCGAGCAAGGTGGTCATTCTGGAGCGCACGGTGGTCACCGAGGCGACGCCGTGGCGCGAGGTCGAGCAGGTCACGCCGAAGGAGGCTGAGCAGTGAGCACTGTTCGCATCAGCGCGACCTATCCGGCCACCGACGGCAGCATGCCCGAGAGCGTCGAGGTGGAGTGGGCGCTGGAGCCGGGTGACGCGCTGGCCAAGGAGGCCATCGATCTCGTACTCGATCGGCTGCTGGCGGCGCCGTCCCGTCGAGGCGTGTCGCGGACCGATGCCGAGAAGACGATTTTCGGCGGATCCAGTGTCGGTACGTACACCGCAGGCAAGACGATCCACGCCGGCTCGATGGTCGCGTTCGGGCCGGACGGATTCACGCTCTACCCGGCCGGATGCGACGATCTCGGTCCTGCCCCCGTTCCCACGTCGGGGGTTGCCGGCGAACGGCTGGAAGCGGGAGATTCGCTGGCGAAGTGGCAGTCCGTATCCGGCCTGCCGGTGTGGGTGAAGAGCAAGGAGACGGCATGAAGGCGCTGATCATCGGTGGCGACCGTCACGGCGAGATGGTGGATCTGCTGGACGGCACTAAGGTCTGGCTGGACATCGAGCGAGCGACGCAGCACCGGATCCGGACGGTCACCAACCACATCACCGAGGCGGTCAGCGGCAAGGTGATCCAGTCGTTCGCCCTGCACGTGGCTGTGCATCAGGATCTTCTGGGGCCGTACGAGATGCAGCAGGTGCAGGTGGCGCTGAACATCCTGTCGATGAACGCGTTCTTCCGCGAGCACGGCGCCGAGCAGGCGATCCCCGAGGAGCCGGCCGGCTCCAGCCTGATCGCGCCGGGCCCGTGAGCGATACGCGCTACGGCAAACTCAGCTCGTTCGCCTCCTGCCCGGCTGCCACCGGCGAGGGCCGACCACCATGCTCGCACTTCCCGGACGGCGCGCACCGGTGCGGCAAGGAGCGGCGGCACACGGTCGACAAGGTGGGTCACCTGTGCACCTGCGGATACGGCTGGATATCGGCAACGATCAATGACGGGCACATTCCGATCAACGGCACCGGTCGATAGGATTCGGGTAGGCGCAACACCCCGATCAGAGGAGACGACATGCCTAACATGGAGCCGCACGAGCTGCCCATCCAGCCCGGCGGAATCGGTGGCGGTTCGTGCGCGAACGTCGCGTGCGTGGACATCAAGGCCGACGGCGACGAGTTCCTGTTCACCAGCACGCTCGGCGCCGACAAGGGCAGCGTGCGCTACAACCGCGACGAGCTCACCCAGTTCTTCGGCGACGTCAAGGCCGGAAGCTGGGATCACCTGCTCGGCTGAGCTACCACGCCGCGCGGCGGCAACGGTAACGGCCCCCGGTCCATCACGACCGGGGGCTTTCTCGTGCTTGCGTTCCCTGGTTAGTGGGGGTACAGTAGAGACATGACCGGGGCCCGGAAGGGCTGGGCCCCACGTCCCTTGGAGGGGACATGGCCCGCACCGCCACTCGCAAGGCTGTTCCGGTCACCGTCGTCTATCGGGCTGCGGACGACGTGATCACCCCCGTCGACTACTCGGACATGACCACCGAGCAGATGCGGGGGATCGCCGCGGAGTTCCACGTCACGGCGGTTATCTGCCGGACCTGTGGCGACGAGGCCCCCTACTGCCCCGATGTTTCCCGCTTCTTCGCCTAGCGGGAGTGAGCGCCCGGGCCGGTTGATCCCCGGACCCGGGCGGCAAGGCTCGCCGGTCGGCCCGCCGCAGGGTCGACGCCAGGTCGCGGCGAGCGGCCCGAACGCACCGCAAGTCCATGCGGGAGCCGGGTAGAACCGCCCACCCTTAGCGGGGTGGGCGGTTCTTTTTCGTGCCACGATCAGGGCATGAGGAGACGAGCAATCATCCTGCTGACCGACGAAGACCTGCGTCACCTGCTGGCGCTGAAGCATCGAGGGTGACGAGGCGACCGACCTGGAAGAGGTTCATCCGGGAACGGAGCCTCCGCGCGTCGATCGGCCGTACTCGATGGCCAAACTGCGGGACCGACTCCTGCACATCGTCGCCACGATGCACACCTACGAGACGAGCGGCCGTGACGCCTACTTGCGAGCCGTAGGTGAGTTGGTCGAGAAGGAGATCTTCCCCCACCTGGACATCGTCCCTGATCCTCCCGACGTGCCATGATCCGAGCATGGCGCGCGTGGAGACGGACCGGATGGAACGGCTGAACGAGCTGATCAGCGAGGCTGAGGCGGTGCTCGATCGGCTGGAGCCGCTGCTGTCCGAGCCGGAGAACTCGGGCCCGGACACAGGCACCATCGGCCGGCACGCGCCGGAGTCGAGCGAGCCGTGGGCCCCTGCCGCGGCGTCGGCCTACTGGGACATCTATTTCGGCGCGGCCAATCTGGCCCGCGGCATGCGCTCGGCGGCCGGGCTGCACCTGCCCCTGTTCAAGGACGTCTACGGCGCCGAGGCGCTGGCCATCGTGCGCAACATGGCGCCGAGCGTCTCGGACACCCCGCTGCGGTGGGCGACCAGCGAGCTCGAGCGCTGGATTGCGGCCGCGCAGTCGGTGCCGGCGATCGACGAGGACGAGCCGTGGGTGGACCTCCCGCGCATCGCCGACCGGCGGCTCGCGTGTCCCTACTGCGGTACCTACGGCCTGCGTATGCTCAAGCGCAAGGGCGAGGTGAGGTGCTTCTTCCCCGGTTGCAAAGATGCGGACGGCAATCCCACGCGGGCGCGCATGGAACCGGGCCGCATGACCGGCGAGGAGCGTCTCATCTTCGGAGACGGCACGACGATGGGCGGCGGCGCATGACGGTGGACGTGTATCCGGTCGGCGTGCTCAAGCAGTTGATCCACACCTGGCACATCCTGACCGCGCGGAAGTTCCCGGCGTCCGTCGGCGCACCCTCGCCCCTGTGGCGTCTGAAGCGGGCACGCACGTCACTGAGCTACATCCCGAAGACGATCGGCCGGCACGTCCGCGATCGTGACTGGCGGGCCCTGAAGAACACCTTCAACGGCTACCTCGCCGAGCCGACGGAGTTCCCCGCCGGTGAGTACCGCCGACGCTGTGGCACCGGATGGACGAAGCGGCGTGCGCTGCGCTCGCTCCAGCGGCGAATGTGGATGCCCGGGGTGCACGGGGATCAACTGAACCGAGAGATCGAGACGATGATGGGCGGCGGCGCGTGAAGCTCGACGAGGAACAACCGGACCCGGTGGCTAGCGACCGGCAGAGCGTTCAGGACATGGTGATGTCCGATCTGGCCGTCCGCAAAAAGATCGGCATCGCCCGATACGGCACCCCGCTCCAGCCGCACAACGGCCGGGACGCTCTGCGTGATGCGTACGAGGAGGCGCTGGATCTGGCGTGCTATCTGCGCCAAGCCATCGCCGAGCGGGACGGCGCGTGATGGACTGGGATCCGAACCTCCAGCGGATTGCCGAGCTGATTGTGGGCAAGCGGGCTGATGATCCGCTGATGCGACTGTTCGCCTCCGAGTCCGAGGCGATCACCTGGGTATCCGTGGACACACGTGAGCGCCAACTCTGGCGCGTGCATGTCGTGGCTCGTGAAGAACTGGAGTACGTGCCGCCTGCCGAGGGCACGCTAGTGCCGAAGGAGGGGACGACGCAGTGAGCAACGAACGCATGTCGTGGGGCTACGGCAGTGAGCGGATGTGGTCGGCCGAGCCGATCTCGCCGCACGGCAGCATGTTCCGCGGCCGGGCCGGCGTGGTGGTTGAGTTCGCGCCCAACCAGTTCATGAGCTGGCAGATGACCGGATCGTTCGGCACGGTCGAGATGGAGCGCGACGAGACTGACCTGTTCGCCTCGGACCGAGTAGTGCGCACCCTAGGCCTGACCGTCGTGCGCTTCAGCATGGAGGGCATGCTGGTCGCGAACGAGCGTCACGCCCCGCGGCCGGACTGGGCCACCGAGCCGGCCGGCGAGATCGAGGGCCGCCGCGCGATCGGGGGTCGGTCGTGACGCAGGAATGCGGAGCGAGGCTCCCGTCTCTGTTCGGCAAGGACAAGGGATGGGAGTGTGACGGGACCGGACTGGTCATTGCGCTGATCAGCGGCGAGCCGGTCACGGCATGCGGCGTGCCGATGGTGATCCGGGCCGACCTTTTCGACCGGCTGGCGGGGGAGGGCATCGTGAACGGCCATGCGCCGTTTTTCGGCGGCGACCACGTACACGCGATGCTGCAACCCGCAGGCCGAAGGAAGAATGCAGCCGTGAGCGACTTCCGGATGCTGCCCAACGGCAACATCGAGATGACAGCGGTTCTGATGCCCGAGGCGTACGCCGCGCTGCGCAGCCTGGAAGACACCGAGAAGTTGCGGCCGGTGGACGCGGTCAACCTTGCCCTGATGGTGCTTGGCGGGGTGGCCAAGAAGCAGCGGGAGGCCGGCGTGCCCTTGCGCGATGCCGTCGAGCTGGACGATGCAGAGGGGAAAGCCGATGTGGGACAACCGGGCACGGCGGTCTGACAAGCTGCGGGCGCGCGGCGACGACGGGGACACGGTCCTGCTCATCTCCGATCTGGGCCGCGGCACGTGGGACGAGGCGCCGATCAGGCTGAAGGGATGCTTCGCCCCGGAGCGTGGCAAGGCCGGATACGCCGAGTCCGCCAAGTTCCTCGACTTGGCGATGAGCGAGGTCGAGGAGCGCGCCCGGGCCCACAAGATTCGCTGGCCGTTCGTCGTGGTCACCGAGAAGAACACCAACCCGGAGCCGGATGAACGGCGGTCGCTGGTCCGCTACATCGGCACCATCTACGCCGCCGACACGGGCGAGTGCATCAACGAGGACGTGATCGCGTTCCTCGCTTCGCACCCCGAGTGGTCGCGCGGTACTGGCGGCGGAGACGAGTGATCCATGGCTGAAGTGCACGTCGACGCGCCGGGTGAGGTGAAGTGGTTCAAGAGCACCGGACCGCTCCCGGTGCTCGGACCGTGCCCGCACGCCGAGTGCCGGCATCTCGGATGGTCGGTGATCGCGTGGGGCCCGTCGGAGGAGCGCTACGAGCTGGTGGCGTGCGGCGACCGCGACCCGACCATGGAGGCGGCCGACGACTGCGCGAGTCACTGCCGCGCCTGGGTCGATGGTGCATGGCAGGTGGTCACGCCGTGGCTCGAGGTGGATCGGCGCCGCAACCCGCACTGCACGAACTGCGGCGACCTGCGCGGCGGGCCGATGGGCCACGAAGCGAGTGAATGCCGCCACCGGACATGAGGTCGGCGGGTACCGTCCGACGTAGGTGGGGAGGTGCTCGTGTGGATCATTCGTCGGACCGCGATCGCGCTGCTGCTCGGCGTCGCTGGAATCAGCCTGATCGCCATGGTGGCCGGCGTGGCAATGCTGATCGTCTACCTCATCTCGCTGGTCGGGCCGTGATGCTCGGCCGGGAGTGTCTCGTGCACCGCGAGCACGACGAGCCGGTGCCGATCGAAGAGCACCACGTCCGGCCGCGCCCGCGCGGCGGTGGGGACGCGCAGACGCTGGGCATGTGCGCGAACGCTCACGGGCGGGTGCATGTGCTGCTGGACGCGATCGAGGACTACGCGGCGGCCGGCCCGTTCGCTGTCGTCGATGAGATCCTGCGGACCTTGCCCCGCGATGTGTGGAGCGGCTTCGACGTGCTGGAGCGGTCGGTGGCCTACCGCGGCTGGCAGTCCTACGGCCTCGGCTTCCTCAACGGCCGATACGCCACGGCCTACCGCCTGTGGCGCACCGACGGCACGCCGAAGACCGACGAGGCGCCCATGTTCCAAGACCTCTACCATGCGGCACGCTGGAGCAAGAAGTGGCGCCGGGAACTGGGGGCGACGTGAACGAGATCCTGAACCGGATGGCGAACGCGGTGCGGGTGGCGGGCGGTCGCCCGGCGCGCAACATGAGCGACCGCGAGTTTGATCGTCGAGTGCACCGGGCTGAGGCTGCACGCCGCCGGGCCGCCGACGAACTGACCGAGCTGGCGCGACTGGCCCGCGAGTACGACCTACCTATGCCGATCGAGCCGACCCGAGTGGTGGCCGGCTTCATCGTGCACGGGAGGTCGCAGGGGTGAGCGCTTGGTGGCACGACCTGTGGAATGATCCGATGCGAGACAACCCGTGGGCGCTCGGGATGCTCGTTCTGATACTGGCCGTGATGTTCGGCCTGTTCGAACTGATCTACAGGATGCAGAGGATGTTCCGGAGACGAAAGCAGGAGACGACCATGACCGATCCGAATCCGAGCCGGCCGGATGACATGCCGGCCGGCGGCGACAACTGGGTGATGAGCGCGGACGACCGGCAGGCCGCCGACCGGGCTGCGGCGGAACGCGTGATCGCGGACTCGCGAGCCCATGGCGAGATCCCCGAGCGATGGGCCACGCCGGGCGACAAGCTGCCCGAGGTGCCCGAGAGCTCTTACCCGCCTGGCGCGACCGAACTGAGCGACGTGGTCAGCGTCCAGCGCGACGGCGAGAAGGTCACCGTGGAGACGCAGGCCGGCGAGGACGACGGCGAACCGGACCGGTACGCCGACGCCCACGAGCCGGGTGAGGAGAGCCGTCGGCTTCAGTCCCTCATGCAGACCGATCCCCGCCTGATCGCCGACCCGCTGAACGCGCCGATCAGCCCCGCCGATCCGTCGCCGATCCCGGCCGGCCCATTCCACCGGGGGGACATCCCGATCGATGACGACGACTATCCTCGCCTGACCGACGATCACGGCCGCGCCCTTCGGGACATCGCTGCCGGCGAGCGCGGGGAATTCGTGCTGGCTGGCCCGCAGCCAGGCCGCAACATCCTGGCCGGCGAGCCGGTGATGGCGGCGGCCAAGGTGCCCGCACCGTTGGTCCGAGTCGAGCGGGAACCATGCCCGCACTGCGAGGGGATGGGCTACATGCCGAGCATCAGCGACCACCTGCGCGCGTCGATCGCGCTGGTCGGCGACTCCGGTGACCCGATCGTCCAGGCGTTCTACGCCGAGCTGCTGAGTCTGGCGCCCGCCCTGGCCGGACTGTTCCCCTCCGACCTGCTCACGGCGGACAAGATCAGGGGTCAGCGGGACAAGTTGCTCAAGGCGCTGATCGCGCTGTCGGAGCTCTACGATCCTGCCGACGAGGACAAGATGGGCCGACTGGACACCGCGCTCAAGGCGTTCGGCCGCTCGCACGCTGCGTTCATCCGCCCCGACGGCAGCGTCCAGGGCGCGACGTGGGAGGAGTACGCCACGGTCAAGACGATCCTCTTCCGCACGCTGGTGGCCGCCGCGGGTTCCGCGTGGAAGCCCGAGTACACGGCGAGCTGGAGCCAGGCCTACGACTACGCCGCCGCGGTCATGGTCGCCGAGCAGTACCGTTCCGCCTCGGCCACTTTCCCCCGCTTCCCGAGGTCGTGACCATGGCGAACAGCAAAGACGTGCCCGCGATCGAGGTAGAGGTGCCGCCGGACTTCGCCGCGCAGTTCCTCACTGAGCACATGGGCACCGCCCCCGGAAAGCGACCGCTCCTCCCGCTCCGCCTCGGTGATACGGATCTGGGCATGTGGGAGGTGGTCAAGGTCGCCAGCGTTCGCCGACCGGCCGGCTACGACAAGGCCGTGGCCACCCTCCGGGCGATGTGGGGGTGATCATGCCGCGACCAACAGATGACGAAGTCCGTGCGGCCCTGGACGAGGCGTCGCTGCCCGCAGGCAACGGTACGGTGATCCTGACCCGGACGAACGGGGTGATGGAGTACGACAGGGCGCTGAGGCTGGCCCGGGCGTGCCTGATCCTCGGTCAGCCCGTGAGCGACACGATGAGCGTCGAGGTGTTCGAAGCTATCGCCGAGCGCATCGCCGCGATCGAGGCGAGACTGCCGTGACCACGGTCGAGGGGGTCCAGGTCATCGTCGACAACGGTGAGCCGGCAACGGGCAGGCTGTCGATCGACGTGGAGACCGACAACGCGACCAAGCCGGATCCGCAGTGGAGCACGGTGGACGCGGTCGGCCACTTCCACGCGTGGGCCCGCGGCGGCACCTATCCGACGCTGGTCACCGTGACCCGTCACGTGCCCTGCGACGGCACGTGCGGTGGCGTTTGCGGTGGCGAGGGGTACGACGAGATCGACTATCACTGCCGCATCTGCAACGAGAAGATCGACCCCGGGCGCGTGGACGACAGCGGCGTGCACCACTTCACGGTCAGCCGGACGTGGACGGTCGAGGTCGAGGGACTGGTGGGTCAGGCCACGCAGGGCCGGATCAAGATCGGCCCGAACCAGGAGCGGGTCACCGTCCGGATCGTCGAGGGGGGCCGGACCTGGTTCGGCGTCGCCGAGGTGGGCGAGGTTGAGGCCCGCTTCGGCCCGGACGGCATGTCCGGCGCGACCACCGCGCTGCACGGCATCGGCGAACTGGGTGAGGGGGCTACCCCTGCGACGGCCTCAGGGAAGAATGCCCGTCATCCCGAGAACGGCGACGGCAACGAATCCCGCAAGGAGTAGGAAGGAGATCAGGAGCGTGCGGAGAAAGTGCTGGTCACTCCATTGCTTGGCCCACCACGACGCCACGAATCCGCCCCCCTTCTCGTACGCGATTCATCATCCCTCATGCGTGGACTGACCATCACCGAGGCGGCCGAGGCGATGCGGCCGCCCATTCCTCGCAGGGAGCTGGCTCGCCGGCTCAAGAACGTGGCGGCGGTCGGGGCGCAGTACGGGCGCCGTGGCCGCCGCGCCGCGCTCTACCCGGTCGAGGCCGTCATGCTCGCGCATGCCGAGTGGGTACGAGAGCAGGAGGCAGGATGAGTACGGAGATGCCCGACGTCCGGCAGCAGACGCGCAGCATGTTGATGTCGCTGACCGAGCAGGTGGAGCCGTTCCATGAGTGGCTGGCCGGTCAGCGCGCCTATTTCCTCAGCCAGGGCTACACCGACGCCGAGGCTCGGGCGATGGCAGCGGCCGAGTTCGTGATCATCTTCGGCGCGAACATCACGCGTGACTCCAGCGAGTGAGTTGCCGCTCCGGTTCGGTCGGTGAACAGGAGGCTGTTGGCGGATGATCGCAGCGTGTGCCAGAATTCCGCGCTAGAGAGGTGTGCCCGATGATAGGTGGACCGGACCAGAAGGCCGAGAGCTACCGCATGCGGCTCGAGGCTCTGAAGCTTCGCCGCCTGGGCAAGACCTGGGACGAAGTCGCCGAGGGCGCGGGCTACGCCAACCGGTCGAACGCCTACAACGCGGTGAAGGCGTTGATGAAGGAACGCCAGACGCTCGCCTACCGCGAGACCGACCTCTACGTACAGGAAAGCCTCGACCGGCTCGAAGCCCTGCTCACCGCCGCGATGCCCCGGGCGATGGACGGCGACGAGAAAATGATGCGTGAGGCGCGTCTGATCATCCGGCAGATCAGTGAGCTCCGCGGCGAGAACGCTCCCGTCAAGGTGGAGATCGGAGAGTCGGATGTCGATCGACTTCTCCGCGATGCTATCGACGAGTTCCGACGCCGAACTGGCATCCCTGATAGCCAAGCTGGAGCAGTACAAGCAGGTCCGCGTCCAGACGGCGGCGCTGAGTCGGTCTGAGTTCCGCGAGCGCTACCCGACCCCGGGCGCGCTTGCCAAGGCCTACGAGCCGCGCACCCGCCAGACTCCCGCGCTGGACGCCATCGACGAGGCCTTGGTGGATCTCGCCAGCGCTCCGGGCGCCACCGGCCGACAGATGATTTTCGTCCCGCCGCAGGAGGGCAAGAGCACCCGCACCTCGTGCTGGTTCCCGCTGTGGATGCTCGCGCAGGACCCGACGTTGCGGATCGCCATCGTCTCGTACTCGGCGGAGAAGGCCGAGCGGTGGGGGAAGTGGATCCACCGGATGATCGAGCAGCACCCGGAGTTCGGCATCCAGCTCCAGTACGGCTCGAAGTCGATGAGCAACTTCGAGACCACGGCCGGCGGCCGGGTGCTGAGTGTGGGCGTGCAGGGGGGCATCACCGGCGAGCCCGTTGATCTGCTCGTGATCGACGACCCGCTGCACGGCCGGGCCGAGGCCGAATCGCCGACGTACCGCAAGCGGGCGTGGGACTGGTGGGAGTCCGACTCGGCGACCCGGTTGTCCAGCCGCGCCCGCGTCGTGCTGATGTTGACCCGCTGGCACGCCGACGACCTGGCCGGCAAACTGCTCAAGGGCGAGCCCGGCGAGTGGAAGGTGCTCCGGATCCCCGCGGTCCGCGACCCCTCGATCCCGCTGGTCCGCGGTGGCGACGGCGCGTCGGCCTACAGCCCGCGGGGCGAGCTGATCAGCGTGCAGCGCCGGGCCCCGGGCTACTTCCTCGGACTCAAGGCGAAGCGGTCGCTGTACGTCTGGAACTCGATCTACATGCAGACGCCGGTGGCGGCCGAGGGCAACCTGTTCTCCCGGGCCGACTTCCGGTACTGGCAGTACCTCGATCCGGACCATTCGCACCACGACCCGACGCACGGCGCACAGATCAGCATCGACGGCGTGCGCCTGTTCCTCGGCGACATGACGCGGTTCATCACGATGGACCTAGCCGAGAGCACCAAGCGCTCCGCCGACTGGACGGTGGCCGCCGCGTGGGCGATCACCATGGACGGTCGGCTGGTCCTGCTCGACCGCAAGCGGCAGAAGGTCGGCGAAAGCGCGCACTGGGACATGGTGCAGCCGATGTGCCGCAAGTGGGCCGCGCCGGACGTCTACGTGGAGAAGGGATTCATCGGCTCCACGCTGATCCGCGACGCGACCAAGGCCGGCATCCGGATCCAGATGGTCACGCCGGACAAGGACAAGCTGACCCGGGCCATCCCCGCGGCGAACCGGCTGCGCGCGCACACGGTGTTCTGGCCCGAGTTCGCGCTATGGCTGGACGAGTGGGAAGACGAGATCGCGGGCTTCCCGACGTGGGCTAACGACGACCAGGTGGACACGCTCGCGTACGCCGCCCGCATCTCGGCCGCCCACTGGACCCCGCCGCCGCCGCCGCCCCGCCCGATGCGTGACCGCGTCGACAGCGACGCCGCGTTCGAGGCCGCTACCGGCCTGCCGAGCGGCATCAGCCTGGATACCGTGGACTGGTGATCACGCCCCCGGGCGATACCCGGGATCGTCGCGGCCGAGGCGCAGATGCTTGCGCAGGTCGCGCACGGTGTTCTCCTGAACGGCTCGCCGCAGTTCGGCCTGGTCGATCCGGACCACGGTGCCCGGACGGACCCGGCCCTCCTCGCTGCCGACGATGAACACCGTGTCGCCCATGTGGATCTCATCCTTCGGCATGTTCGGATCAAGCCGGATCGGGATCCCCCAGATCATCGCCGCGGCCCGCGAGTCAGGCATGGGCGCGGCGCTGGGGTAGGTGGTCAGCCGGTCCAGCCCGGCCTTCAGCCACTCCCACGCGGGCCCGTCGCCGACCCGCGCTTCGTCGATGACTCCCCGATTCCCGTGCAGCTCGGCGATCACCTGCTTCAGCCGATCCACGGTCAGCCCGGGCGGGATGGCCGGCTGAGGGGTGACGTTCGGCGCCGACGCTGAGCCGATGATCCGATCCATCCCGAGCGGCACGTCAATGATCCCGCCCGTCTCGTAGACCACCTCGCCGGGCGGTGGCACCTTGACCATGCCGGCCAACGGCACCCGGACGATTTTCTGCTGGTGATCGGGATGTAGCGAACCGTCCGCCCACCGTGCGCCCCTCCCTCTGATGCCGCTGTCCGGATTGACGCTGATCCACCAGTCGCCCCACAGGTACGGCACGCCGAGCCGGTCGGCGATCTCTTCGGCGCTGGCCAGGTCCGCGCCGACGCCGACTACCGAGGCGCGCTCTTTCCACAGGCTCAGCACCACGTACACGTCCATCGTCTCCATGCCCTGATCGTAGGAGGTGCCCGTGCCGATCGCCGACGCTCCGCGCACCGCCGCAGGGTCCATGGGCACGCAGTACGACGCGATGGCGATGGACCTGTTCGAAAACGTGCCGGCGCTGACCTTCCCGTTGTCGACGGCGACGTACGCCAAGATGCGCACCGACCCGCAGGTTTCCGCGGTGCTCGACTCCTATGCGCTGCCGCTCCAATCGGCCACCTACGCCATCAACCCCCGCGGGGTGCGTGACGAGGTGGCCGCTTTTTGCGCGGACGCGTGGGGGCTGCCGATCGCGGGCGACAACGACGGCCCGGGCCCGGCCCGGCGCCGCGGCGTGATGTGGGACGAGCACCTGCGGATGGCGCTGCTCATGCTGCCGTTCGGCTTCAGCCCGTTCGCCAAGCGGTACGACGTCGGCGGCGACCCGATGCGGGCGCGGCTCGCCGAGCTGTCCGAGCGGCTGCCGCAGACGATCACCGACATCGAGACCAATGACGACGGCTCGCTCAAGGGCGTCAAGCAGTCCGGCTCCCGGAAGCTGATCGCCGCCAAGGATCTGCTGTGGTACTCCCACCGGCGCGAGGGCTCGGCGTGGCAGGGCCGCTCCATGCTGCGCGCGTCCTACTCGCCATGGCTGATCAAGCACGAGATGTGGCGGGTGCTCGCCCAGTCGAACCGGCGCTTCGCCATGGGCGTGCCCAACGTCGAGACCGGACCGAACCCGGCGCCCGCCGACGTGACCACTGCGGCGCAGATCGCGGCCGGATTCCGGGCGGGCGATCAGGCGGGCCTCGGCATCCCGCAGGGCTGGAAGTTCAACCTCACCGGCCTGACCGGATCCGTGCCGAACACGATGGAGTTCATCAACTACCTGGACGCGCAGATCGCGACCTCGGTGCTCGCCGAGATCCTGAACCTCGACTCGGCCAGCACGGGCAACCGAGCACTCGGCGAAACGGTGATCGGTCTGCTCCAGATGAGTTGGTCGGCGACCGCCAAAGAGGTCACCGCGCCGATGACCAGGCTCAACATCGAGATGGTGGATTTCAACTGGGGCGAGGACGAACCCGTTCCCTCGGTGCTGTGTACGGACATCAACCGCCCGGAGATCACCAGCGAGGCCATCAGCGCGCTGGTCGCCTGCAAGGCACTGACGCCGGAGCTGACGCTGGAGAACGACCTGCGGTTGCGCTACAACCTGCCGGTCCTCACCGAGCAGCAGCGCGAGTCTGCGCAGCCCGAGCCGGTCGCACCGGTCCAGCCTGCGATTGAGGCCGGCCGGACCAATGAGCAGGTGCCGGCGTGACGTCCGTAAACCTTGCCGGCTCGTACGTGGCGCTCGGGGATGTCCGGCCGGCGCTGTGCCTGGACTGCGGCGACCTGCGTGAAGAGCAGGCGGTCATCGCCATGACCGATGCGGGCGTGATCCAACTCGGCCTGATGATCGGTGGGGCCGGATTGAACGCATGCGACTGCGGCGTGCTCTGGCTGTGCTCACTGTGTCCGGCACGCGTCCCGATGGACGGATCGTCCCCCTGGCAGCACGTCCGCGAGAACCACGCCCGGATCACGGTATGACCGACCTCGAGATCCGCACACCGGTCCCGCTGCGCACGCTGCACGGGATCGAGCTGGCGGCCGTCGGGACGTGGAAGGCCTCCACCGGCGAGACGACCTTCACGAACGAAGACTTCGCCGCGGCGGTCGCCGCGCTCGAGTGTCCCGGCGTGCGCAACCCGGTGATCAAGCTGGGGCACGCCGAGGAGGACTCCGACTCGGGCGTGCGGTGGGACGGCGAGCCGGCCGTCGGGTGGGTCGCCAACATGCGTGTCGACGGGCCGAAGATCGTGGGCGACCTGACCGGGATGCCGGCGTGGCTGGCCGACGCGGACGAGAACGGGCTCTCGGTACTCGCCGCGGCGTACCCGGACCGGTCGATCGAGATCTGGCGCCCGTTCGTCTGCCAGGTCGGGCACACTCACCCGGCGGTCATCACCGCGCTGAGCCTGCTCGGCGTCTATGCGCCGGGTGTCGGCGTGCTCAAGAGCATGCAGGACGTCTACGCCGCGTTCACGCAGTCGGCCGCCCCCGAGCCGGTCAAGGCGGGTGTGGGCAGCCGGCTGATGACGGTCAGCGTGAAACTGGCCGCCGACGAGCCGCGCGAGCCGACGGCGGAGGAGAAGCGGTCCGGGGTCGACTTCACCCGGCTGCGCGAACAGTGGGACAGCGCGCTGGACAGCCTCGTGGACGACTGGGCGGACGTTTCGCAAGCGCAGCGGGACGAACTCGCAGCGCAGGTGTCCGACGCGGTGGACAGCGCGCCGGACACGCTCGGGGACATCACGGTGGACAGCGCGGTGGCTGCCGCCCTGCTCATCTCGTCGATGCGCTCTGTCGCCGTGAAGGCCGCCAAAGAGCAGGTGGCCGCCGCGCAGCTCCAGGGCGTGACGCTGGCCCTGCCCGAGATCACCGACGACGACGTGCGCGAGACGGCCGATGCGGTCGCCGCGACCATGGCTGCCAGCACGGCGTCAGCAGCATCCCGCACCGCGGCGCAGGCGCTCGGAACCGGCGACGGCAAGCACGTCGCGGGCATCGTCGACGACTACCTGTCCAGCCTGTCCGACCGCTTCCTGCGTGACCAGCTCGGCGGCGCGCTGTCGGCCGCGCAGATGACCGGATGGCGCCGGGTGCTTGACGGCTACGAGGGCGACAACGTCACGTACTACGCCAGCGAGCTGAACGACACCCGGGCGTGCGCGCCGTGCAAGTCGATCGACGGCCGGCGCTTCGACACCCTCGACGAGGCCAACTCGGCGTACGGGGCCGGCAAGTACATCGGCTGCGCGGGCGGGGCCCGGTGCCGCGGCCAGATCATCGCAGTCTTCGGCGCCACCCGGGCGTCGGCAACCGTCCGAACGACCCTGGGAGGTCACATGGCCGTGGTCAAGGCGTCGGTGTCCGTGGAGGACATCAGTCGCCGCTACTACGAGTCCGCCGGTTATTCGATGTTCATCACCGCGATGCACGTCGATCCGCTGGAGCTGATCGCCGCCGACGACTCCACCGGCAAGTTCTTCCGGATCCCGGTGGAACTGTCCGGCGAGGAATTCGTCTTCGGCGAGCCGCAGGAGGTGGCCGTCGCCTACCAGGACGTCAAGGCGGCCGCATCCGCGATGCCGGTCCGGTTCTCCGACCGCAAGGCCGCTCTCGCCGCGGCCGGCAAAAAGGAGGACGGCTCGGACCTCGTCGCCCCCGATGTGAGCCCGGCCGGAGCCGCGATCCGCAAGGCCGCCGAGAAGGCAGCCGCGCCCGCCGCAGTCATCGAGACCGAGGTCCCCGCGGTCGAGAAGATCGGCCAGGCCGTTCCGCAGAACAACCAGACCCCCGACGCCGACCCGGCGGCCGGGCCCACCACAACCCCGAAGGAGGCCTCAGTGGATGAGGTCAAGATGCGGGAGGCGTTGGGGCTCGGTCCCGACGCGTCGAAGGACGAGGTCGCGAAGGCATTCGCCGCGCAGTTCGTCCCCCCGCAGCCCGAACCGTCTCTCGACCCGGTAGCCGCGCTCGCCGCGAAGCTGCCGGCCGGTGAGCGGCCGATCCTGGTCGACCCGGAGAACTACAAGGCGCTTCTCGGCATGGCCGTCAAGGGCGAGCAGGCGTTCGCCCGCGTCGAGGCCACCCGCCGCGATCAGGTGCTCGAGAAGGCCGCCAAGGACGGCCGGTTCCCGGTCGCTCGCCTCTCCACATACAAGGAGATGTGGGACAAGAACCCGGCCGAGACCGAGGCCTACATCAACCTGATGCCGAAGAACACGGTGCCGACGCTGGCGTCCGGTGTTCTCGGCCAGGAGATCAGCCAGAACGAGAGCGACATGGCGTACGCCGCCATGTACGGAACGGAGGGCTGATCCGTGCCTGAATACACCCCGGTCTTTGCCACCGGCGGAGCTCCGATCACCCTTCAGGCCAGCGCAACCGTCACCGGTGGCCGCCTGGTTGAGGTGACCGGCAACGGCACGGTCGGCCCGGCCGGCGCCGCGAGCACCAAGGCGATCGGCATGGCCGCCTACGACGCCGCCTCCGGCGGAAAGGTCGGCGTCTGGCCGCTGCCCGGCGTGGTGCACGAGTGCACCGCGGCCGGCGCGATCGCAGCCGGCGACGGCGTGGTGGCGGCAGCCGCAGGCGCCGTGGCCACCGTCGGCGCGGGCACTTTCCAGCAGCTCGTAGGGGTCGCCATGGCCGCTGCCGCTGACACCAATACGTGCCGGTTCATCGGCCGGTAAGGGAGTCTGACCGATGGCAATGACCTACCCGCCCACAGCGCCAGCGCTGTCCGGCGACGTCCTCACCATCTCGCGGTTCCTGAACACCCCGACCGCCGTGGCCCGTCGGCTGCGCACGATCGCGGAGAACCGCTTCATCGCCGACGCGCTGCTCACCGAGCGCGTCGAGGGCTCTTCGATCCTGTACGAGACCGACGAGTCCATCTACGCCGCCAAGGCCCCCGAGGTCGTGGCACCCGGCACGCAGTACCCGCGCACGCTCGCGCCGACCGGTACGGCGGCCACCGCCAACCCGGTGAAGTGGGGCGAGGAGATCCCGATCACCGACGAGGAGATCGGGCGCTTCCGTGGGCCCGTCGTCGAGCGCAACCTTCAGAAGATCGTGAACTACATCGTCTACACGGTCGACTCGACCGCGCTGGCGATCATCTCGGCGGCCGTCACCCAGTCGGTGACGGCGATCGCCAACTGGAACGCGGGCGGCGCCAACATGCTGCTCGACCTCCTGCGGGCCAAGGCCACCATCCGCGCGCTCAACAAGGGCTACGAGCCCAACGCGGTGGCCGTCGACGACTTCGCGTTCGCCTACATCATGGGCAACCTGAACCTGCTCGGCACGATGGCCCGCGAGTCGGGCACGACCATCTCCATGTCCGGAGACCTGCCGGTGCTGGCCGGTCTGACCATCATGCCGACGCCGAACCTGCCGACGGCGGGCACGGCGATCGTGGTCGATACCAGCGCGCTCGGCGCGATGGGCTACGAGCGCATCCCGTCGCCGGAA